>JACRYO010002340.1_pt1 | contig 39859 bp, 38 predicted proteins | sample 8023221 | NCBI WGS metagenome assembly JACRYO01 (sample SAMN15823180, study PRJNA655841) | gut metagenome | isolation source: fecal sample D85 from dog with diarrhoea from SPCA | host: Canis lupus familiaris | place: South Africa: Mmabatho, Mahikeng | collected 2019-09 | reverse complement strand
GATTCACTCAGTGTGAGAAGAAAATTTCTCATATGATAAAATCGGAACAGAATACTATATCTGCCAACTAGAAAGATTATTTACCTATGCCTATTTTTGAACACCCGGGGTTTTCCGCTAAGGTCGTTGCCGATTCCGTGTCCCCCACGGGAAAGCGCCTAACCACTCTGGAAGTTGTTTTCCCGCGTATGATTCTTTCCGAGTTTAATACGCACCGTATGCTCTCTAAGAACTCTGCATCTTCCCGCGCTATTCCCGTGGTTAAGCAGATTCGCAAAATCATGGATTATCCGTACATCCCGAACACTATTGGTATCAACCAGTCAGGGATGCAGGCCACTTCATTCCTGACCGGCGCTGATCTTATCCAAGCACAGCAGAATGTTATTGTCAAACGCGACAGGACAGTGATTGGTGCGTTGGAGGATCTTGTTGGTCCTGAGTATGTGCGTTCAGTGTTTGGGGATAACCTTTCAGAGGCCATGGTTGATGGTTTCAGAGACGAGGATTTTGACCTCGTTGAACACGTTTTGAATTATTACTCTGCTACCGCTAAGGAAGATGAGAAGCCGGAAGGTTTCCTCAATATTCATAAGCAGACAGTTAACCGTTATCTTGAGCCTTTCATGTGGCATACCGTTGTTGTGACTGCTACTGAGTGGAGCAACTTCTTCGCTCTGCGTATTCATGGCGATGCTCAGCCGGAAATTTGTCTGCCCACCGAATTAATCCGCAATGCGATGAATGATTCAACGCCTACCCTTTTGAATTATGGCGAATGGCATCTTCCGTTTGTTCAGGATGATGAGAAGCACCTCATTACACCTGATACAATTGAAAACTGGAAATACGTTTCTTCGGGCCGATGTGCTCGTGTTTCCTATGAAACACATGATGGCAAGCGAGATATCGTTAAGGATATTGAACTAGCTAAGGAACGTCTTGTTCCTCATGGTCACATGTCTCCGTTGGAGCATGTCGCTACCCCTGTGCCGGATGATTTTGAGGGTGACACGGGTAACTTGAAGGGCTGGTTGCCGTTCCGTAAAGAGATTCCATTTGAGGATAATTACGAGGCAAAACTTTCCTCAATGTGAGGGCTTGACAAATCCGATGTGATAGAATATAAGCACTAGGAAGATACACCTACAAAACTTAACTTAGAGAAAGTGATTACACAATAAATGGCTAAAGATTCAGTTAGTGACGGTCGCGTTGCGGCACTAGAAAAGGCACTATCACAGATTGAAAAGCAGTTCGGACAGAACGCAGCGATGCGCCTTGGTGACCGTCCGCTATCCAACGTCGAAGCATTCTCCACTGGCTCACTTGCCCTTGACGAAGCTACGGGCATTGGTGGATTCCCGCGAGGCCGTATTTCAGAGGTTTACGCTCAGGAGTCTGTTGGTAAGACTACTATTACCCTTCACGCTATTGCTGACGCTCAGCGTAAGGGCGGTGTTGCGGCATTCATTGATGCCGAGCACGCACTTGACCCGGAATACGCACGAGCCATTGGTGTTGACGTTGATAACCTGATCTTCGCCCAGCCTGACAGTGGCGAACAGGGTCTTCAGATCGTGGAGCACCTAGTTGCTTCTGGCGCAGTCGATATCATTGTCATTGACTCTGTTGCCGCTCTTGTTCCGCAGGCAGAACTTGATGGTGCTATGGAGGATATGCAGGTTGGTCTGCAGGCTCGCCTTATGGCGAAGGCCCTTCGTAAGCTAACCGGTATGGTGAATACTACCAATACCGCAGTTATCTTCATCAACCAGCTTCGTGACAAGATCGGCGGCATGGGGTACGGGCCGCAGACCACCACTACGGGTGGTAAGGCTCTGAAGTTCTATTGCTCCATGCGTATCCAGATGAGTCGTACTGGTTCAACTAAGGCTGGCGACGTAGCCATTGCTAACAACATTAAGGCCAAGGTTGAGAAGAACAAGCTTGCCCCGCCCTTTAAGGTTGCAACGTTTGATATTTACTTCGGTGAGGGCGTTTCCATGGAAGCAGATATTGTCCGCCTCGGTGTAGAGCATAAGATTATCAAGAAGTCAGGTGCTTGGTTTACTTATAACGGCGAGCAGCTTGGTCAGGGTGCTGATAACGCCCGTAAGTTCCTTCGTGATAATGCTGACAAGCGTGACGAAATCAAGAAGCAGATTGATATTGCTACTGGTAAGTTCGCTGACGATGAAGTTGAAACCGAAGAGAATAAGTAGCCTAAAATAAACAACTGTCAGCCTTAGCCTTTGGGGGCAAGGCTGACAGTTGTTTAACCACTCTTTTGCCTATTTTACATGGTATAATCATTGAAGACACAGCACACAAAAGAAAGTAGCTAATGAGTTCTATTATTGAAAGCACTGTTGCCAATGCGGCTAATCTTGTCGCATCATATGAACAAATTGTTGGTGATATTGCGGGAGTTGCTAAAAACCTGAGAGAAAGCCTGTTGCAAAATGGGACTATCGTTTCCATTCCGCAACTATCCGACAAGGAAGCCGGCGAAGTATCCTTATGTGCCATTGATGGAGCATCAGCAAGTGATAAAATGCAGAGTGCTGATCTCCTTATGGCGGGCGCGACCCTCCATGACGGCATCCGTTCCAAGGTAATCTTTGAGAACAACGAAGATGCCCCGTCGCTTGGATACAGCGATATCCGTATTCACTCTTCTAAGAATGAGGAACTGCTTTCATCTATTCGTGCTTACACTGAAATATGGACGCTAGGAGCCTCCCCACATGATATCTCTATCATTGATGGTGCGTACCTTGGTAACTTCCTGACGGTGCTATACAGGCTTCAAGAGAGCAAGCAGAGCGCTGAGGGTTTGATTGAATTTATGAAGAAGAACAATGATGGATATTTCGTAAAAGGTCTCATCAAAATCTTCGATCTTGTCTCTCGTGAAAATGACAAGAAGGATGTTATCGCATTAGCGAAATCAGACTCATCCCGCGACATGGTGAAAACCTATGCCGATGGAGCACCGTTCTTTGTCACTGATAAAATTCTCGCAGAGCATCTATTGAAGCCCGGGGAAATGATTCTCCCGCTTGCAGTTAATGCGAACAAGGATAAGGTTTCCCTGCTTGAATACAATCAGGAAAACCGAAACTGGGCGGGATTTAAATGGAACCCCCGGTCCAGTCTTAGCCCTGAGGATTTCACTGTAATGGAGGATGTTTTCACCCTCGACCAGAAAGATAAAGATAAGTACCTGTTCTCACTCTACACGTACCTTTATGACTCTTACTTTTATACGTATTTCAAGCCTTATAACTTCATGGAAGGTTCCCATGCTTTGCGAATGGAATTCACTACTCGCAAGAATGACAAAAATGACATCGGCACCCGGCTGGTAAGCCATGTGGATGCCGATGTCAAAACTCCTGCTATCAAAGAACCTATTTCGCAGTACATGGTGGATAAGGTCATCAAAAAGCCTATTTCCACCAGTATGAAATATATGAAAGCGTCAATTCCTACTATGGTGAATCAGGAATACAACCCTCAGGGTTTAATTTCCTCTTACCGTACTTAGAAGTTATCGCTTTTGCGTGCTAAGGCGTGACGAACCGCATTCGGTAGATAAAGGGCCCCTCGAGGGCTCTTTTCTATGCCTACACCTAATTCCATCAGCAAGCCTGTCATTTTACCTCTAATAGCAGCTTCCTGCATCGGTGCCATGCATGGGTATGCGGAGCACAGCATCTCCATGAATACTTCAGTCCAATCGGTGAGATTGGTTTCTTCTACATCTTCTGACCGTGGGGCATATCCACCATTTGTACGGTCAGATAAGTAGGTAGAATATTGTCGGGTTGTAAGTTCATGGCTTACAGCGGTTGGAATGACAATAGGGGTAATACTCTCGAAAGGCTCTAGGAGACTATTGATTTGATAGCTTAACCAGAAACTTTCATCAGGGGTGAGATCAAAAACATCAGTGATAGTGAAAGTTATCACAGTCCTCATTGCTCCGCATTTTTGTTTATCCGAAAACCCCTGCGTGCCGTTAGTTTTTCCCTCATGTGGGCGCGCCACAGTATCGATAATGCTCATTAGTTCACCTTTGCTATTAGTTTCTTTACTCACAAAATATCTAGCGGGAATAATTCCTTCCGATAAAAACAAGAAGATATATTGCTCTAATGTAAAGGAACATCTCATGGCCGTTGCGGTTTCAGTATCCAGCCAATCCACCTCAAAGAAGAAAAACATTTGGGCTTGGGTTGCTTCCGAAAAGAACCGTAAATTTGGTTCATCACACACGGAATCTGCGATTGTTGGCAACTTCATTGCCATTCACTCCGCTCTTATGACAATCCCCTCACAATATGATATCGTGATCAGAACCCAATATAGTTCGGTGGCGAAGACAATAAATGATCCCACGAGAACCACGAAGAACCCGGTAGTGCTAAAAATTTTTGAAATCATGAAGATCCGGCGGGGAACCGTTCGGGCGGTAGTTGTTACTCAGGCAACTCTCAGTGATAATGACAAACGGGCCTACAAGATGACCACTACTCTCTCCAAGGGTAAAGCCGGCAGCCAAACCACTAAAATCCCTTCAGTACCGGGCAGTTTATTGTCCCCCTCTAAAACAACAAAAGTTAAAGTAACCCTTTCAGAAAAGAAGGCCCCCGTCAAGCGACGGAAGCCTAAGGAAATTCTTTACACGGGTGTAGATGAATTTGATGATGATGGTAAGTCAGTAAAGAATTTGATGGCACCCGCCGCAGGAAAGCCAGTAATCTGCGAATCCTGCGACGGGCCGATCAACCCATTAACATTTGAGTGTTTCTGCTCTGTCTAGAACGGCGGGGCAATAGCATCAGGGGAAAGGATAGGGTCAGCGGCAACAATCCGCTGGCTCTTTTCTTCTGCCTTGAAATTTGACTTCACCTTATTATTCTCAGTGACCTGCTTACCCACACTGTAACTCTTCGCATCCGCAGTCACCCGATGTCTGGTGGTAACACCATTGGGAAGAATGGATTCAACAGTCATCGATGGTAGCGCCCGACGAACAGCAATATCATCAATCCACTTCCGGTTATCCTCCAAGAATTCAGCAACATCATTGTAAGCATTGACAAAAAGCGGAATCTGGGCGGTAATCAAAGGTGATACTGAACCAGTAATCATGAATGGGTATTCGCGGGTGAGGTCGGGGGCAACAAACTGTTTGTAAGTCTTCAGCTGATTTGTTGAATCATCCATCAAATCGCCCAACTTATTCAAGTCAGCGCCCACAAGACCATACCCTGAATACACAAACTTCAACTGCTTCCAAATACCATGACGCAGATCAGATGGTGACTGTAGAATGTAAGTCCAGCCAATACCGAACTTACGTGTATCCAGTGCGAACCCTTCTAGTGTCTTAGAGAGATTCATAATGACTTCATTCTCACTATGGTCAGGGGCGTACCGCCATGCTTCATCGAAAGCAATTTGGGTGTTCAAATTACCGCCGCCATTGGAGAAGGCTTCTTCAGAGGCTTCTTTGATTGACGCGAAAACCATGGAAAGAATAGTTCCCTTAATGGAATCGTTATCCAGCAACCGACGCATGTTCAATTCGTTGTTTGAACCGCTCAGGAAATCAGATTTCGCCTTAGCAGTAGTGTCAGGTGACATGTCCAAAATAACGTATGGTGCCGGCGGGTCAATCCGCTTGTCGCGGACCTTAAGAATTTCTTCGAGGAACCCGTGGGGGCCGCTCAGAGGCCTCCGATCACCGCCATTGAGGTTCTTGCTCTGGAATAGGTTGATAAGAGGCGTGAACTTGGAAAGAATGCCCTGCCAGCGAACATCTACCGCTGATAGCTCAGTCTGTGAAACAGTGTATTCAGGTTCGGAACCTTCGGGGTCGCTGTACTTGGGGTTAACAACGATTGTTTCGTTATCAAGGCAGTTCTGGACTGCCCGTTCCCAGATACTATCTTCATTTGCATCAGAACCCTCAGCTTCCAATGCCTTCTCCAACTTACGTTCATTACTGTTTACATAAGCGAAGATAACAGCCTTAGCTGGGTCAATGAGAGAATAGATGCTCTGTTTGAAATTCTTCTGGCGGTCCTCGGAAGCGTAAATACGGGCAACCGTTGAAGGGTTATCTACAATATTTCCAAGAACCTCAGATAGCAGAGCCTTGAAATCGGTTTCCTTGTTCAAGCGTGAGCGAGGTACGTTATTGATGATGGACTCGGCTACTTCAATGGACAGCAGATCACGGTTTTCCTTACCCATTCGACCGAGTTTCGCCCATAGATCAAGCTGGGTGAGAATACCAACAAAGTTATCCTCATTGAGTTCTAGCTGAATATCCTCGGAAACGCGAAGAGAATACACCTTTCGGCCTAGACCCTCAGCAAAACGTTTCAATGAGAAGGTTAAACCGTTCTCATTATTCCACTGCCCCTGAGGGTCAACAGCAATGATAGCGTGGTCCTCATACTTCATCATGGTAGCGAACATCTGAGAGGTGAAGACCGTCTTGCCAGAACCCGTTTTACCCACGATAGCGGTTGAGGATGCACCGCGAGAGCCACCAAAGTCAGGCATCATAAGTGGTGCGGGAATGCCGTCCGTACCACGAATATGACCTAGGTAGGACAACTGAGTGGGGTCAAGGTTGTCAAACAGAGAGCTAATGGACTCCCTATCAGCATCAAAAACCTTGGTGCCGGTAGAAGGTGAAGTGGGTAGAGGCTTGTTGCCCTTCCAGCTTGACTCTTCCTTGTTGTAATTGAAGACGCTGGCGACTTTGATATCAATGCTTCGCATATCCTGCTTGTCGGAGGATAGCTCGCTGGCAGAAATAACAGCCTGCATATTAGGATCAGAAACCATGGTGTTCAAAGTGGTAATTTCGGTAACGAATCCAAGAGCACGGTTAGTGCTGCCATCGGCGGTGTCAACGTCGAAATAGACCATCTTATTCTTTAGCTGGTCAAGACCATTGGTTTTCTTGATAATAATTTTAACGTCTTGTGTAGTGGAAGGCGCAGAGGTAGTGCCTAGAGGTGTTTTATTAGTATCCATAGCGACTATTATACCATAAAAGAATGCGGCCCCAGTAAATACCGGAGCCGCATTCAGACTGTTAATTCTATCCTAGAAGGATCATTACCGCAATGATTGAGTTATAGGTCATATGTGCGAAAATGTTTATTCCGAGTCGCCGGGTCCGCAAGGCAATAATAGCAAATACCGCACCAAGGCTACCCGTAATAAGTACAGTGAGGATTGGCCCGAAGATGTTGCCATCTACCACTCCACCGAAGTGCATCATACCAAAAATCAAAGAAGAAATGATGACGGAGAGCGTATATTTGTGCTTATAGCACCAGTTGCGGAAGTGTAGGTACCCGTTGAACAGGGGTGCGTTCCATGATTGAATTGCATGACTGAATGTTCCTCGAGGACCGGAAATATTTCCTCGCCTAAAATGCCTTATGAGTCCTTGAAGCAAGAATCCTCGGAAGAACAACTCCTCCATAAGCGGGCCGATGATACCTACCAAACCGATGAGAAGAACAGCACCCCACAAGGCTCCGTGCCCTTGGAATACCTGTGTGTTATCAGAACCCGTCAAGTCTGCGCCTAAGAGCGTCAGGACATAGCTTGCTCCTTGTACCGCACCAAATAGCACCGCACCTGCGAGCAAGCCCCAGAGGATGTCTTTGGGTTTGATGCGTACCCAGAAATCCTTAGCGAAACTTCGGTATCCTCGGAACCGGGTGGCATACCACATCATAAACAGCCATGAGAAATACATCAAAATGGAGGAAATGATAATGGAGGTGGGAGTGGAGGCTTTCTCTAAGATAGCCTCAGTAATCACTTGAGGATCTTCAATGCCCATGGAAAGGTTCTCTGCCACGGTATCAAACATGAGATAAATGGCAAAGGCAATCTGTAGAACCACGAGGATGATTAAACTGTTGGTGACTTCAATCAGCCCCCAGCGGGCTTTCTTTTTAGGGAACAGTTTACGAGGGTTGACGGGTGGTTGCTTGCTCCAAACTGTGTCCCCTCCTTCGGGGAGAGGGGCATCATTCACTGGCATGGGTTCGTTTCCTAACGTTATAATTCTTCTTTGTATTTTTCAGCGAGAAAATCAGCAAATTCCGAGTTTACGGATTCTCCCTCGGGGAGAGACTGGTCACGCTTCTTCTTCTGATGCTTTTCAATTAGCTTAATGATAACAAATGTCATCAAGAACAAGATAATTAGTGCTCCAACGATACAACCCATAACTATCATGGGAAGAGTGGATAGTTGTTCCATATTTTTATTCCTCCAGAATACACTTGTGTATCTTATCAATATCGGATAGCATTCCATGCAGTTAACCCGAACTTTGAATCTCTAACGTGATAGGAAAGAAGGGACGAAGGAGGAAATATGTGTAAGTCTATAGCCGAAGGTGGGCAACGGTGTTTCAGTCACACCAACAAGGAATACCAGAAAGCCTTGGAGACTGAGAATCGGCAGGGGAAAGAACTGCGTATCAGCGTGCTGGAACTCCAGAATGTGAGAAACAGCATTGAACGCCTTGATATTGGATACGAAATGGGGTATCTCAATGATGAAGATTACAACACCCATCTGGACACTTTTGTTGCTCAACGTAAAGCCCTAGAAGAAACTGTAAAGACCAAAGAAACTGCTTACCTTGCATCCCAAGAAGAAACTAAGAAGGCACTAGTCGAGGTTCAGACTACCAAAACTGGGTTAGCGAACTTAAAAAACGAGATTTACGCTGAAACGGATGCTCTCAAAAAGCAAAAAAAGATTTTTGCATACAATTATGCTAACCGCCTGCGGAACCTTCGCCAGCAGGCTTTTGAACGTAGTTTAGTCCGTGCTGAAAAAGCCAAGCAATACGAGGAACAGGCCAAAATTAAGCGGGCCGCAGCACAGGAACTACCTGAATACGATGCTGATACCGCACGCATCAAGCATCGTGCGCTGGTAGAGGCTGAACTTCTGGAAGCGAAAGCATACTTGGAACGTCAAAATGGCGGAGAAAAATTCCCCGCCCTGTTTGACAAACAAGGTAATGTGTTCCCTGCCAAGATTATCACCACGAATATTAAGGGTAATCAGCGCCGGGCATGGGCGATACTCTCCGATCCGAAGAACCCATCATCTAAGCCTAAGGGATTCCTTACCATCCCTCAGAGCAATAATGAAGAGTACCGCAAGGAATTCTATGCTAAGAAAGGATTCACAGTAGGTCAGGTTTGGGCGGACGCTCGGGCAGACATTGTGAAAGGCCAAAATGGTATGGAAAAGGTGAGCATCAACCGTGCTGACGGCGGATACTCACCTTATGCCAAGGTCATTCTAACTAATCAGTATGAGGCTAAGCAGTAATTTTACTTCCCCTCCACCGCGGGTTCTGCATTCTTTGCGGAACCCGCGGTTTTTGCAGCGTCATAGAGCGAACCTTCCTTATTCCACACCTCACCATTGATTTTAATGGTCGGGGTGCCTTCAATACCCAGCTTCAACGAGTCTTCATTTGACTTCTTCGCAAATCCACGGAAGGTGCCATCCTTAATACAGGAATCCAAGTTCTCCGCGTTCGTGGAATCTGCCAGAGCGATAAGTTCAGCGTTCTTCAAACCCTCTGTTCCCTCAGCCGGCTGATTGGCATACATCAACTTATTAAAGTTGTAGAAATGTTCAGGGTATTCATTGGCAACACAGTATGCGGCATTAGCGGCACGGGATGAGTAGTTAGTACCAAGAGACTGAGAATCAAGGAATGTGACAACGCGGTAATCAACTACGGCTACACCATCATCAATCATTCGGTCAATTTCACTGCCTAAACTTTCTTCAAATTGCTTACAAGCTGGACAATGGTAATCCTGAAAAATAGTGACTCTTGCTGTGTCTTCTGGTATCTCAGTAACAACCTTCTGGCCGTCACCAACAACAATAGACTGCTCCATCATATTCTTAGGTTGGTTAATGGCACTATAATCGTTTTTGCTATTAGTGTTCATCACGGCAAAAACCGCAACGGCAATTACCGCTAATACGCCTACAATAATACCAATTTTCAATAGCAGAGAGTTACGCTTTTTCTTTTTTGCTGCTGTTTCCCGAGCTAATCGTAATTTCTCCCGGGCCTCACTCTTCCGCTGGTCTTTTGTAAGCTTCTGATCGTTAGGCATATGCCCTACCTTCCATGATGTATAATGACTACTGGAAAGTATACCATGATTGTTGATCCGATATATTCGGCAACTGTCTGTGATAGGTCACATTTTTGATGTATCACCCATTAATTAGTTTATAGAAAAGGAATTCGCATATGCCCGTAACGTTACAGGAACGCAGAACGCGAGCAGAGGACCGCATTAACGCACTGCTTGAAAACATGGACGACATGATCCGCACAGCGTATCTTACTCTCTTGGAAAGTGGAGCGGATTACGAGAAACTGACTGAGAAGCAGGAAGTAGAAAGACTTGAGGGGTTCCACGATTACATTGTTGTTCGTGAAGAAACGGGCGTAGATCACCCCGGCCTTGAAGAATACATTGAGGTAAAGAAGCGCCTAGGTGATGAACTTATTTCCTTTAGCACCGCCCGTCACCGTAGCCCCATCGAAGGTGAAGGCCCCGCTCCTGAACTGGCCGATGAAGATGTCACCGAAGTGCCTGAAACACCTGATGTTGAGGATACAGAAGAACCTGTAACCCTAGTTACTGGCGCCCCCGGGTATGGCAGTAATTTCTCATACCATCAGGCGATTATTGATAAGGCTGTAGAAGAAAAGGTTAGCGGTCGTCGGCGTGCGGAGGAAGTCCCCGAAACCACTGCTGTCTATGAGGCGCCAAAGGAAGAGGCTCCCGCCGCAGAGAACCCCGTAACCCGTGCTATTTTCGCTGATGATGAGGAGGAAGTAGTTATTTCCTCTGAAACTGACGAAGATGCAGTGGAAGATTCTCAGGACACACCGGATTTTGAGGAACTTCTCAGTGCTGACAAGAGTGAGCGCAAGGAAGAAAAGAAATTCATTGTTCAGGCAACGGTGGAAACAGATGAGGATATCGAATCAACTCCGCGTATCACCCCGAGTGACGTAATTGATAAGGATTTCACTATTAAGTCCGGTGGTTACGATCAGGATTCCGTTGATGACTTCCTTGATGATGTCGCTAAGTTCATGTCTTCCGCTCACGATGTTTCTGATTGGTTGGATAAGGCTGAGGCTTTTGAACATCAGGAGTTTGATAAGGTCCGTGGTTTTATGAAGAAGGGATATGTTATCTCTGAGGTCAAGGAATTCACGGATGCCTTGAAGGTAGAGTTTGAAATTCGCGCCAGCGAAGCTTAACCAATAAGTAAGGCCCCCTACAATTGTAGGGGGCCTTACTTATTTAATTACATGTTCTGTTCAAGCCATGAAATACGCTCATTGAGAATCTCTATATCCGCTACAGCGGTTGCCGGCCCAGAAACAGCTTTACGCGTCCTAGCATGGACCTGAGCGTGCGGGATGCCTGATTTTAGAGCAATCCTTGATACCATACGGTTGATTTCTTTACGAGCCTCACGCTTAGCGTTTTCCTGCTCAAAAGGATTCAACTTCTTATCTTCAACAGAAGTCTCAGGCACTCCCATTGAACGGCGGATTTCCTCATCCCGTTTCTGAAGCAAACTCGCAATCTCCGCAGGGTTAAGAAGACCGGGAATGCCAAGATAATCAAGATCATCATCAGTCAAAGAACCATCATAGGCTTTGCCGTTGAACACTACATGAGCGAACTGTGCCTCCGCTGACAAAGCCGCATATTCAGAAGCAAGCTGTTCATCCCCTTCCTCTTCTTCCATCATCGGGTCAAGAAGTTCGTGAATTTCCTCTTCATCCTCTGTGGAGCCAGCAGGGGCAATAACGTGCCTACGCTGCTCTTCCAGCGTTGCCGCAAGAGCCAATAGTGGGCGAACCGCTGGGAGGAACACTGTAGCAGTCTCCCCCTTCGCCTTAGCACGCACAAAACGCCCCACAGCCTGAGCGAAGAACAATGGTGTGCGATATGCGGTAGCCCATACACCAACTGCCAGACGAGGAACATCCACGCCCTCCGAGACCATCCGCACGGCAACCATCCACCTATCATTAGGGTCAGTTGAGTGTGAAAATTCATCAATTTTCTGACTTGCCCCACGATCATCTGAAAGGATAACTGCTGGTTTGCGACCCGTCATCTTTTCCAAAATCTTAGCGTAGTCCCGGGCTTTTTCCTTATCAGAGGCAAGAATCATCGCTCCCGCATTCTTCATACCCATGGACCTGACCTCGGTGAGCCTATCATCAGCTGCTTTGAGTACATGCTTAATCCATTGGCCTTTAGGGTCAAGTGCTGTTTTCCACGCACTTTGTTCATTGGCTTTACTGATTTCGCTATCACCAAGACGGGCACTAAGAACATCACCAGCGGAGTTAGTCCATGTCGTTTCACCCGAATAGGCGGCAAAGGATACGGGGCGGACAACCCCATCAGCTAGAGCTTCGCTGTATCCATAAGAATAATCAGTTTTAGAGATGGTACTTCCATCGGATTGCCGTTCATATTCAATAAAGGGGATGAATTCATCACCTGTGCGGAAGGGAGTACCTGTTAGACACAGCCGACGAGGAACGGAATCAAATGCGATTTTCAGCCCATCACCCCACGAATACCCATCACCGGCATGGTGGATTTCATCGAAGATAACCAGAGTTTTCTTTTTACCTTCAATCGCCCGCCGGCGGTGGATTCCGGGGTTCATAGCCACCTGAGCATACGTGGATACATAGCCATTGAAATCGGGTGGGATAAGGGCGTTCTTATTAGACAGTGACGGGTCAAGGAAAATACCCTTTTCAATTGCCGCATCCGCCCACTGCTTACGCAAATGATCGGTGGGTGCAATAATGATAATGGTGTTGATCTGACGTGCTGTAAGAAGTTTCTCTGCAATGGTGAGAGCGAAGGTGGTTTTACCTGCACCGGGTGTAGCATTGACTAGAAACGTGCTCTTGTTTGCTTTACGGTACTTTTCAAGGGCTTCTTTCTGCCATTGGCGAAGTTCAAAAGCCATATATTACTTATTCTCCTTTAACCGTTGTACTCCCCCAGTTTTGTTTCAAGCCACGCGGAAGAGTCTTACATATTCAATGCCGTTTTCGTTGGTGGCGCTTAGTTATTCTAGCACACCTACCACCTTGACATCCGTGATTGAGCGATATAGACTATGTATGAATTCATTCCCTAACACTTAAGGATACAAATTGCTAAATGAAGCCATCGCCCTCGCGGTAGAGAATGTTCGTAATGGTGGAGGCCCGTTCGGAGCCATCATCGTCACCGCTGAGGGGAAGGTCTATGAAGGTGTCAACCGCGTTACCGCGAACAATGACCCGACTGCCCACGCTGAGGTAACGGCTATCCGTAATGCTTGTGCTGGTGAGAACACCTTCGATCTCAGCGGTGCGACCCTTTACACTTCCTGTGAGCCGTGCCCAATGTGTCTGGGTGCTTCCCTCTGGGCACGTATTACCAAGGTTGTCTATGGTGCTGACCGCTGGGATGCGGCGGATGCAGGATTCGATGACGCAGAGTTCTACCGGGTCATCGCTAACCCGCCTATCCAGCGCGACGAAGACGGTGAATACCTCGCTCCATTCAATGAGTGGAAGTCTCTCACCGACCGAGTTGATTACTAATCCCCACCAATAAGTAAGGCCCCGCACTATGAGTGCGGGGCCTTACTTATGCTCTTATTTAGTACAGGTTATGGTTTTACCGGTTAGATCTACGAGAGTTCCTCGGGCAGTATCATTATTTTCAACGTATCCAATCGTTGTGCCGTTTTCATCTTTGAGGACGGAGCGAATATTATCCCCATTTTCTTCAACTACTGTCGTCCATTTACAGGGGTTGATTGCTTCCTGAACTTGGTTATTGGTTACATAAGAGTTAATGGTGCCCGTAACATCATCCATACTCATCTTATCCGTGAAAAGACCAATGATAATTGCTATCACCACGATATTGAGAACCCATGCGATAATTCTGATTTTCAGGAAGGAGATAACAAGGGTCAGGATAAGAATAACGGAGATGATCAGGATGCTCCAGTTTGAAAACAGTGTTCCCACAGCATCATTCCACGAAATTTCCCGAGAGAATAAAGCGCTAAGCGTCGGCCAATTGACATATAGGAACAGTATAACTGCCACGATCCTTACGAATGCCAAAATACCTCGTACTAAACCAGCCATGAAATGAGCCTCTCAATAATAATGAATAAGTTATTCTATTCTATCAAGAAAGCCCCTACTTTGCAATTACTTGTGCAACCCTAGACGTTTCTGGGGTACTTTAACTTCAATGACAGTCATCCATGCCGGCGGTTTCGCCTTACTGGCTCGCTTACCTACTAGAAGAACCACATAGGTAGCATACGGATTATCCGTTGGTATTTCCTTAGGCCAAGGAGTAAAACCATCGGTAATCGTCATAATGACATCTGCTCGAGGCTTCAATTCAGCGGCGGCTTGTATCCCTACTCGCATATCAGTTCCGCCACCACCAATGATCTCAAAGTCATTTAAGTCCCGAACAATTGCCACTTCGGTGCTCTTAGCATCACAGTTGATAATTTTAATGGATTGGCTCTCCGAAAATCGCGCAACACGATTCAAAATATCTTCCATCTCAGCAAGGGCCATCGCAATTTCTCTTCCCTCGTCCATAGAACCGGAAGTATCAAGCACAACCGCAACCTCCGGGGCAGGTGGATTACGCATTACCGGCAGGATAAAAGCACTACCACTGGAACGCCGCGAAGGTCGAGAATATGAATAGTTTGTATAACCCGCGTGCTTAGCCGTGATAGCTCGGAACAACGAAAGAAATTCATCTGTCCAATCAATCTGAGGTTCAAGGATATTCTTGGCTTCACGCAGTAATCCGCCCGGTACTTTACCGGGATTGGATTTAGCATATTCTTGAATTTCCTCAGCGGTTTTCTTTAAAAGAGTATCAGCGGAAAGGTCATCTACGGAGCCATCATCTTCATCGTGCTCCTCATATTCCCGAGGTGGGCCACCCACCGCTGACCCGCAATCTGGAAGTGGCTTACCATTAGATTCCGAACTGGGTTCTCCACCACCATTGGGTGAGTCAGAGGGTTCCTGCCCACCTTCACCATTACCCTCGGAGCCTTCATCACCGGGAACATCAGAAGGTTGTTGGCCCTCTTCATTGTTTTCCGTGTCCCCCTTTCCAAATTTTTCAGAATCAGGGGTTCCAGTTCCACTTTCCCCCTCGCTCTCTTCCCCATTTTCCTGTGAACCATCGTTTCCCTCTGAATCAACGTCTGTAGGACTTCCATCTGCATCCTCATTCTCGCTGTCATGAATGGAATCGCCTTCACGGCTATCAGGCAAACCACTATCATCTCCCTCATCACCGGGTTCCTCTGCTTCTTTTGCATCATCAGCCATCTCAGAAGGTTTCTCCCCTGCCCCTGATTCACCTGCTGAGGTTTCCTCAGAGTCTTCGGAATCTTCTTCGGAGTTCCCGTTCCCCTTGTCATTTTCTGATTCGTTAGCTGGCGTTTTGTCGTCTTTAGGGGAGTCATTGTTTTCGGTGGTATCGTTGGTTTCAGAGTCCTTGGAACTATCTTTTTCACCATTCTGTTCCTGTGATTCCTCATCCTCGTTATTCCCCGTAGAATCAGTTTCCTCAGGTTCCCCACCTTCCGTTCCTCCGCCGGCGGAGAAGTACAATTCCTCCGCTGACATATTTTTCTTCCAAGCAGGGAATTGAGGATTGGATTCAGCATAAAATTGCTGTTCAGGATTGGGTAGGATAATACCCTGTTCTTTCAGATCAGAGTTGATAGCTCCATCAGCGGCGGCATTATATTTTTGCCGGTCATGGGAGTGGCCTTCTAACGCCGAGAAGCGTTCATCATGCCGGCGAACAATATGCTCAACGTTATGGATCCACTCAGCGGCGATTTCCTGTGTAGTCCATTTAAGACATAATTCCGGATCGTAATACAAGCGCCATCGTTTATCTACTGTGAATTTCCCGAACCCGGGTTTTTCAACAGTAACCATTGCCATCAAAGTAGTCTGGAAATAGGGCAACATGCGGATAGCGGTGATACGGCCGGCAGATAGTTTATGCCGGGCCTCTATCAGTTGCTCCTCACTAAGCATTTGGGTACACATCCTTAAAAGCATCTATCAAAGGTCGGAATGACCTGTTGTGTTTGTCGCTAATACCAACACCGCTAGGGCGTTCAATGAGCCATTGCTTGATGAACGGGAAAGCATGGTCAGCTTTTCCTATATCTACGATACGAGTCAAAAAATCTCCCCATGCGTTCCACACATGAGAGTAGGAAGGATGGTCCTTATAAGCGAGACTGGCGTTTTGTACTGACGCTAGCACAGCGGAGATTTTATCCAAACGGGTAGGGATTTCCACGTTGTCAGGATCGCGGAGTATATCCTGAGGGTTCGGCAGGTCAAGTGATTCAGTGTAGGTAAGGAACTGCTGAGCCTGAGCAACCCCCACCGTTCCTTCTATCAGGAGACGGGTGACATCTTTATGGAGAGGTTCCTTGTTGGCGTTTTTAGCAGCCTGTCCAGCAGCGTATAGTTTAGCGGCAACCGTCCAGCTACGAGCAGAAGGCCATGCGTTAATAGCGGCATGGAATTCTGATTTCGCCGCGTTCCCTGAGAAACTGGAAAAATCATACCGAATAGCATCTGGCTTAGACTCAATATATGAGCCAACCAGAATCTCGGCATTTTTAATCAGGCTTTTGATATTAGACGGAAGACGGGGAATATCAGGGGAAGACCATCCAATTTGTAGCCCTCGGGCAATCGTTATATTATCCAACTCCCAATCCAAATGGGTAAAACGGTTAGCCATAGGGGCAGTCATATCCCAACCATTCGCGGCGATCTTCGGCGGGTTAGCAGCGGCAATCATTCGAGTACTCATAGGAAGTTGGGTCTCACCAGCCCTGCGGTCCAGAATCGTTGTCAGGAGAGCAGCTTGGGTGGCGGGTGCCGCCGTTGAAATCTCATCAAAGAACGCAATGCTTGGGCGCTTACTTTCTCTGTATACATTGACGATATTACTAGCCCATGCTGGAGGAGCTAGTCTCATTACACCTTTGTCAATGAACGGGAAACCCGAGAAATCCGGTGGCTCTTTGGTAGAGGCAAGAATTTGTTCGAGGTGTAATCCATTGGCGGCAGCGATGGCGTTCAGGATGGAGGTTTTACCAGCACCCGGCGGACCCCAAATAACAGGGGAAGCATTGACGGCAACGCATAGGGCCAAGGCGGAAACTTGCTTATCATAACTACTCTTAGTGGGTAAATATTCTTTAGACTTTACGACCATTGTATCCTTCTTAAAAAGTAAAGCGGTTCCCCTCCCTTATCGGAGAGAAACCGCTTTATAAGCGTTTTACCAAGCCGGTGTACCACTATCAGGCTCGGAAACAGTCTCGTTGGCATAGGGAACATTAGCGTAAGGATCCTCATAAACTTCTGTTTCCTCACCGAACGGATCATCCGGCGGCTCTTCAATAGGCGGCGGAGTTTCAGAAGCGAATTTACCTGCACCATTGGCGAACTTAGAGAATTCCAATAGAGGGATAAGATTCACTGTATGAGTAGGGCCACCACGGTGTTTAGCGATAATCAGCTGAGCCTGACCCGGACGGTCGCCCGGATCGTAGTATTCGGGACGGTGGATAAGCAGAACAATGTCAGCGTCCTGCTCCAAAGATCCTGATTCACGCAGGTCAGAGGCAAGAGGCATCTTATCAGGACGCTTCTCCACATCTCGGTTCAACTGAGAAAGGATAACAATAGGTACTTCAAGTTCCTTAGCGAGCAGCTTCATACCACGGGAAATAGCACTCACCGCTACGCTTCGCCCATCACTACCACTAACCTTTGGTGCTTCCATTAGCTGAAGGTAATCAATGATGACAAAATCCAAACCTTCTGGACGGCTTTTTTGCTTTAGACACTTGGTGCGCAGATTGGTAATGGTCAAAAGGGGGTTATCGTCAATAATAAGGTTAGAGTTCCTAATATCCTGAGCCTTTTCACGCATTGTTTCCCATTCGGAGGGAGACAGATTGCCCTTCTTGATTTTGTCAAACTCAATATGTGCATGGGCGGAAAGAACTTTCTGCATCACTTCTTGACGGCCCATTTCCAAGGAGAAAAACATCGTAGTTTTCCCACCCATAATACTAGCGTTACGGGCGAAATCCAAGGCAACAGAGGTCTTACCCATGGCTGGGCGACCACCCAGAATAATCATCTGAGAAGGATGGAAGCCCGTTGTGCTGGAGTCCAAATCAATGAATCCAGTGGGAACACCGATTGCTACGGAGTTATCAAGCGTTGATTTGTATTCAATTTCTTTGAAAAGGTCTTCCAGCAAATCCCCTGCCCGATAGCTTTCTGAGATATTGCCCATTTCGGAGATTCTCCGAAGTTCCTGTTGGGCAAAGGCAATAGCGTCATCAGGGGTGTACCCTGAACCGGGAAGGGTTTTCTCGGAAACTGTTTTACCGAAAAGATCAAGCTGGCGGGCACGCGATAATTCCTGAACCATAAGAGCGTAACCCACAGGGTCGGTATTAGCGAAAACTGTTTCAGGTTCAATAAGTTCCAGCAAGTACGGCAACCCGCCTGCTCGGCCAAGTTCCCCATCAGTTTGCATACGGTTAGCTACTTTGAGGATATCAAATTCTTCACTTCGCTCGAAGAACGCCAACGCAGTGCGATAAATAATTTCATGTTTTGGCTCACTGAAATCTTCTGGACTAAGTACTTCCGCGACAACGCCTATCATATCGGGATCATCAAAAATTGATGCCAGCACACCCTTCTCTATCAGAATATCCTGAGGTGCAGGAGGTCGTAATGCCATAAGTTTGCGTTTCCTTTTCCATAAAGTATTGCCAGTAAATCTCTTCTAATACTACCATACGAGGGGTGCTTCCCTTCACCCTCCATAGGCCGTTTAACTCTATCGCCTTAAATTTGTCAAGGCGGAAGAATACTTTAGGAGCGAGCCTGTGTGACAAATTTAGTGTCATGGCAAGTATCACAGTAAAATGCCCGCCCTACGGTCACAGCAATTCCTTGACCGATGTGACCACATTCCAACCGGTAGTTGGACAGGGGAACATTTTTTGCTAAAATTTTGCGTCCCTGAATGATGAGAACATCGTTTGGTTTCAGATTGTGCAACCGAACCATTCCCATGTTATCCGTTTTGATACTGTCAGGGTAGCGGACAACAGTTTCCTTCGCGTGTCGCACCTTTGACCGGGTTGATTTCGTTTTGGTTGCCATTTCTTTTCCTTTCAATGAATATATATAACTGAGGCACTACGATAATCCGTAGTGCCAAAAAGTTAGGGCACTCTCTTATACTGAGAGTGCCCTAAGAAGGTTTAGAATCTAACGGAGATTAACCCTCGTAATCGGAGTAATCCTCATAATCTTCGTAATCACTGAAGCTCTCACGATTCTGACGGGCACGACGCAGCTTGCTTTCCCGCGTAGTCTTACGCTTGTACTTCTTCGGGAGAGCGAGAATGGTCAGGGTCAGCGTACCCAGATCATAGGTAGTATCCCGCCCGACATAGTTCTCATATTCATCCTTTAGCTGAAATAGCTTCTCCTGAGAAGCACAGCGAATCGTGAAGTTCTTTGCATTTGCACTCATATATTTAATTCCACCCTTTCGGATGGATTACCAAACCTTTCGTATGTTTACGTTGACAAATAATATTGTAGCACACTATCCTAAGAGGGGTTTTCTGAATGCCACTTGTTTCAAATAGTGATCTGGTTCCCACTTATATCGACTAATAGGTTCAGTATAACATGATTTTAGTAATGTGCGAACAACTTCTACCGGATCTGAACCATAAATACCAGAAGACCACGCCGGGTTGCCTTCAATAACCAGCCACCCTAACTTCGCATCGTACCCAACATCTAAAGTGTATGCCGGCGGTTGGGCTTGACCTAAATCCATCACCGCCTGCTGGGCGTACTTTAAGGCTTCCTCAAACCTTTCCCATGAAGCGCCATCATAATACGTAACTCCATCAACCAAATAGGGGCTACCCGTAAGCACGTTCCCATCTAAAACATAAAATCGATGCTCCCAATTGATATTAAGCCAGCGAGGTGTCCATTGAAGATAGGACTCATTGGGGAGATTGACTTTAATAATGGCTTCCCGTGTTCCATCGGCATCCCGCCACTCTGCTTCAAACCCATCTATTTTCGCTTCTGCTGGCTTTATCCAGAAAGAACCGCTGGGAGGGTCAGCAAGGAATTCTCCGACCGTAGAAGTGATGATTGCCCGTTTAGTCAATGGCTGGGGTACATTGCTAAGCCATGTTGGTCCGGGTGCTACGAAACTTATTTGCGGGTTAGCGCGAATAACCCGGGCTGCATGTTGAGCGTTCATCCACCATGCAACATCATCATATTTATCTAAATCGGTGGGCATGTCAAAACCGTAATCTTTGACGACCTTCCACTCCTCAGGATTTAGGGCAACTCGAAAATCCTCTGATATCCATGACGCATATGAGACAACAATCAGGGCTTTCATCATTTCCTTTCTTAGTGTGGAAAATAAATTAGGGGTTGTACCTATTATAAGGTACAACCCCTAACCTTTTAGGCGTAAGCGGCATCCCAGTACGCAATGTGAGGTGCCCAAGCCTCACGGTTTTCAACGTTGAGGTAGTACTTGTTTATCAGCAAAGCGTAAGGGGAAGGAGCCTTTGGCTTGAAGTTGATTTCCCAACCCATTGCTTCCAAAGACTTACAGCCCTTCTTGTTGTTACACTTCTTACAGGCAGCAACACAGTTCTCGTAAGAGTCCTTACCGCCGATGGCCTGAGGGATAACGTGGTCGATGGTGGTAGCCTCACGACCACAGTAAACACACTTGAAGTTATCCCTGACCAATACGCCCCGACGAGAGAAGCCAACACGCGCGAAACGCTTACCTGATGCCATTTCTTTCAACTGAATGACATAGGGCACCTCAAAGGAAGCCTTCTCTGAATGGAACATTTTCGGTGAGTTATCTACCGCGAATGCCTTATCTTTGAGGATAAGCTTGATAGCCTGAGCAGCGGAACAAATGTTCAGCGGTTCAGTTGAAGCGTTAAGGACTAGCGTGGACTGCATTTTGGCGCCCCCTTCCTATAAAATGGCGCACTTCTCTCTATGGACGTAAACATGGATAATTGACTGCGGTGAATATCCGCAGTCAATCGTGGAGCCGGGGAGAATCGAACTCCCGTCTTGCTTGGTTATGATAAGTCTTCTACACGTTTAGGCAAAGTGTATATTTTCATCCCCGAACATTGCTTGCCTCAGTCCGGTGGCTTAGTCTCTCATAAGGTCTTGTATGGCGGTTAGAGACCCACTACCATACAACAAGTTCCTAGAAACGACAATAGGGGAGATACTGGAACCCTAAATTCCCCTACCGCTCACAGCACTTTAGGCTGCGAGAGCAAATGCGTTCTTGTCTGCATTTATTTTGTCATCTTTATGATTTACGAGGTAACGATGATTCCTCGACGTGCTTCCCTCATCAGATACCAACCAATCGAAACCAGTCGGCCCCTTGAAGTATTCAATTATTATTCAATTATGAGCGGAGGGGGTGGGATTCGAACCCACGGGGCTAAGAAGCCCTCCGGTTTTCGAGGCCGGTGCAATAGGCCGACTATGCGACCCCTCCAAGGTGGAACTTAATTATCATATCACAATAACCACTTAAACTACAAGTCCATTCCCGAAGGAATATTCTCATTAATTATTATCGGCAATTAGTGTCCCTCCTACTATCATATAAATCACATTTTTTCCGGAATACCTTCACTCCTCAAACGCTTATAAGCGATAAGCGTATATGCTAGAATATACCCTGAAAGGAAACGAAAACATATATGGAAAATCTATCCCCGAACGCTGATAACACTTACGACACCATTGTAGTTGGAGGTGGTATCTCAGGACTTACCGCAGGTATCTACACTTCCCGTGCCGCACAGAAGACCCTTATTATTGAAGGAGACTACAACTCTAACATTGATATGCCGGGTGGTCAGCTTATACTCACCCCAGAAATTGAAAACTTCCCCGGGTTTAAAGAAGGTGCCGGCTTTGACCTCATTGAAATCGTCAAAGAACAGGCTGAAGACAACGGATGCGAAATCATCACCGCAAACGCTGTCGGCTTTGATTTGACTGGCAACCATCTACATAGCGTCACCACCAATTACGGTGATACCTATTTCGGTAAATCAGTTATTCTTGCCACTGGTGCCATCGCTCGTCGTTTAGGTGTTACCGGTGAAGATGAATTCTATGGACGTGGTGTATCCGCTTGTGCCACCTGTGATGGTGCTTTCTTCAAAGGTATGAAAGTAGCTGTTGTCGGAGGCGGCGATACCGCTGTTGAAGATGCCCTCTACTTGGCTGACCTCGCAGAAGAAGTCATCCTTGTACACCGCCGCGATGAACTACGCTCAGATAGCCCCGAGTCACGCAAGCTCATGGAAGCAGAGAATGTAAGAGTAGTTTGGAATTCAACAGTCAAGAGCATCGAAGGTTCCACCAAAGTAGAGCATGTTGTGCTAACTCATGTTGATGGCACGGAAAGTACCCTTGATGTATCCGCCCTGTTTGTTGCCATTGGTCACGACCCGGCAACAAAGCATTTCCACGGAACCGGCGTTGAAGTTCGCGGTGACCAGTATCTCGTAGAACGTGACACTTACACTAACATCCCCGGTGTCTTCGCCGCTGGTGATGTCGCTGATTCCATTTACCGTCAAGCTATTACTGCTGCCGCTTCAGGCGCCAAGGCCGGTATGAACGCTATCAAGTACAACAAGACCCTGTAACCATACAAAAAGAGGCCCCATACAAATGTACGGGGCCTCTCCTATTTTAAGCTTGCCATAACATTCTGCCTGTTGTTCCATCCTCAGAGAGAAATACATAGGCATCACCATATGCGTTACCGATGTTGATAGCCTCAGCACCATCAATCTGAGACGGAATTTGGAAAATAAAATCAAATCCCGGTTGTTCCTCCTCACCCTGCAACCACTTAGGTGAAGTGTTCATGGTTTCCGGCGCGAAAGCCTGCTCGCAGTAGAGCGGTGCTGAGAGGCTATCTACGGGCTTGGTTTCTATCCAGTCGCCAACCTCCCACGAACCCTCTACAAGGACGGCATTCGCCCCATTCTGCGGTTGCCATGACTGCGTTCCATCATTAGCGAGGAACAAATATACAGTGGGTTCATCATCGCAAACAAGCTGACCAAGGAAAGGGAGAGGACTCCCCTCAAAGAAGGGCCAATGCTCCATCAAAATATCTGGGGCATTACCGCCCACACGGGTTCCAACGCTATCATTTTCTACGGGGAACCAAGCAATTCCTTTTTTGACTACCGACATGTTCATCCCTTTCCTAGTGATAAAAAGCGAGTGCCGGCATATTAGATATACCGGCACTCAGTTGAGGCGACGACGGGATTCGAACCCGTGGCTGTACAGTTTTGCAGACTGTTTCTTTTGGCCGCTCAGACACATCGCCATACAAACACCTGAATGTTTGATTATGTAATCATCCTATCATACGTTTTCACGTCCGTCAAACGATTACTTAGTATTACAAAATTCTTATCGGTAGGGTAAAGAATTTCTTTACCCTACCGAATAACAGAATTATAGTTCGATAAAGCCCTCAGCGGTTCGCCGTTCAATGAACTTAGCGATGTTCGGGACAAAGAAGTTCGGCCCCTTGAGAATCTTACCATCTTCACGGCGAAGAACCTCACCATTAGCACCAAGCTTCGAAAGGTTGGAAGCCTGAACCTCAGTGAGAACCTCATCGAGGTCAATGCCGAAAGCAAAAGCAAAATCATAGCACGCGAGAATCATTTCTTCCCAATGCTTCTTCAACTCATCAGTGTTATCCGCAAGGTGAATAGCGATGTTAATAGCGGCAAGCTTGTTACCAAGGTTGGTATCAAAAACGTACTCAGCAGGAGGAGCGGGGAGGAATACTGGACGGGGAATGCTCACCGAAAGGGCAACACCATGCGTAATAGCAGCACCGCATACAACATATACGATGTCGGCCAGAGCATCGATTACCTCAACAAAATCATGGGCCATACAGGCATCAATGAACTCACCTACTTCTTCATCAATAAGGCTGTGACGCATAGGCTTTTCAGCTACATCAAACTGGGGAACATCACGGACAGGCTGGCCGTAAGTGAGATGGAATTCTTTCACCAAATCCACGGGGTGACGATAAACGGTGCTCATATTTTATTACCTTTCAAGACAATTATTTACTTTGACAATCATACCATGAACCTAAAGGGTCTTCACCCAACGGGTCTTACCCGCATCCCAAATACGCACCAAACCATTTAGCTCAGCCAACTCACGCTCCGAGAGACCTTCTTCCCACTTCAACGAAGGGTCTTCTCGGAAACGTTTCAAACGATATTGAAATTTATGCTTACGTTGATTACAAACCACATAACGGTAATCGGGAGGCAACTCTTTATCTACCACAAAACCATTATTCTCATACAACCCACCATCAGAAATACAATGGTCGGAGAACGTAATGAATTCCTTCACCTCATGATTACGCTCCGCATAAGTCAATAGTTTGGTAAAACCACCCACCACAGTAGCGGAGGTGGCATAGCGGATAATATTTAGTTTACTATCAGTCGGCTCCTTCTTCAAAACCAGCACAGCAACCAATCCGCTGTCGTCCTTCAACCCATAATAATAGGAACCTGAAGAGAAACCCTGAATATGATTTTTTTCCAAGAAATCCCTAGCGGCATCAGCACCTAAAACTTCCACAGAAGTCTTCCGGGCAAACACTTTAGCTCCCATGGAAACACCCATTTTATGAGCGATCATGTTCTTGATAAGTTGAGGGTTCTTCTTCCACTCATCTTCCCAAATCTGAATCAACTGATAACCACAATTTTCTACGGCCATCCATTTCTCATAATGATATTTGGCATCCTTAAATTTTTCAGAATGCCAGTAGATACCATTGAATTCAATGGCAATCATTCTCTCAGGAACAAGGATATCGATCTCCTTAGCACTAAACCCAGAACCAGTTAAAAGTGTTCGGTCAGACTGCTTTACCTGCAACCCTAAACCGTTGATAAAATTAGCTATTTCCTGTTCAGGCTTAGAAACATATATGGAAGCATTACAATGAGGGCAACCATAACCCCCAAAATTCCTACTGCTCACAAAAGTACTCCACTCATGACCAGAAGAACATAACCACCACACCATCCGATTAGATCCCGGCATGATATCTTGCGGAGTTAGACCCTCATTCTTGGTGGGATGCCATTCAGCGGCCATGTCGGGGCGTACCGTCGCCATATCATTGAAACCAATAAGAATCTTCTGGTTTATACAATAAGGACAGCGGGTTTTCTTGAATGCCCGGTTGCGGACAGCGGCTTTCCAATAGTGACCGCAATCGCCTAACCACCACGCTTTACTATGAGATTCAGGTGATACCTCCGAAGGCAGGAGGCTGTTTTTGGTAGGATGCCACTGTGCGGCCATATCTGGGTAAAGAGTGGCGAAATCATTAACCCCGGGGATGAGTGCTTTCGGAGAACAAAGAAAACAATAACCAGATTTCTTGATGGACTGTTCCGCCAGTGTTCGCACAAATTCATGGCCCGACGAGCACTTCCAGTGAATTTTCTTTTTACTACCCGCAACAACATTCTGAGGAGTATCTAATCCGTTCTTATCATAATCCCATAATTTAGCTAACTCTGGATGAGTAGTGGCAAGATCATTTACCCCAGAAATAATGAGACGACCAATACATACGGGGCATCCCGTTTTCTTAGATACCCTATCCTTGATTTGAGCGTACCATTCATGTCCGCATATATTGCCAAGCCACCATGCTTTTGTTCCACTACCAGCACCTACACTGTCAGGCTGTAACCCATCATTTTTTGTAGGGTGCCATTCTGCGGCAACATTAGGTGCAATGGTTAAGAGATCATTGAATCCCCTGAGCACACGTTTGCCAGCACAATAGGGGCATCCTTGGCCTTGTTTGGTTCGGCTGTTAATAACGCTTTCCCATTCATGGCCGCATTCAGAACCTACCCACCATGCTTTTTTCGCAACACCTGCTGTAACAGAACCCACCCGCAGATCGCCGTTGAGAGTGGGGTGCCATTCTGCTGCGATCTGCGGGTGGGTTTCAGTAATTGGTAATTTCATTCTTACATTCTATCAGAGACGATTTTACCAGTCGCCATCTTCCCAACTGTCATCATTCCAGTCCTCATCAGTGGTAATTTTACGCTCAACCATAGCGTAGTTACCAGTTGAGGAGAAGAAATCATGGGTTTCTGCGTTTTCTCCTAGGGAGCGCAGAACAATAGGGTTGACCTGCTCGTTGGACGGGAACAGTGGTTCGAAACCAAGGTTATCCAGAGCCTTATTAGCATTGTACCGAAGGAATGCCTTCACGTCCTCAGTGAGATCGTGTTCATCGTAGAGTGCCTCAGTGTAACGGGCTTCGTTTTCATATAGTTCATCTAGAAGGTCATATACCCAGTCCTTGATTTCTTCCTGAGCGTCAGCATCCAACTTATCAAAAGCTACCCGGAATTTATAACCGATGGCGAAACCATGAATCGCCTCATCGCGAATAATCAGCTTGATAAGGTCGGAAGTATTAGTTAGCTTACCCTGACCGTTCAACCATAGCGGTAGGAAGAATCCGGAGTAGAAGAGGAAGGATTCAAGCAGAGTTGATGCGGCCTTCTTCTTTAGCGGGTCGTTACCAGTGTAGTAACGGTAAACAATACGTGCCTTGTTCTGCAGGTAGAAGTTATCTTCGGACCACTCAAAAGCCTTCTCAATTTCACGGGATGAAGCGAGGGTCTGGAAGATGGTGGAGTAGGACTTGGCGTGGACTTCTTCCATGAAGGCGATGTTGCGAAGCCAAGCAATTTCTTGATCGGTGACAGCATCTTCAACCAGTGCCGCAGCACCAACGTGTCCCTGAAGGGTGTCAAGTAGGGTGAGGCCAGTGAAGACACGCATAACAAGCAACTGCTCGGATTCGCTCATACGGTTCCATGATGGCAGGTCAAGTGAAATAGGGAAGTTGGTATCCAGCCAGAAGTTCTTGTTCAGGCGGTCCCAGATTTCCTTATCTAGGGGGTCTTCAATCTTGTTCCAGTTCGCGGGGCGGAAGAGGACTGGTTCATGGTTTTGAACTAGTTCGATCATTAGGTTTTCATCTCCATTTTGTTACGGGTTGTTGTTCTGCATTCAGTATATCATTAGTTCCGAAGGTCACGTCAGGAGGGATAAGTGATAAGTTTCACTTACCCCTCCTGACGTGTATTTAGGTTAGACGGAGCAGCTAACGCATTCAGCCATCTGGTTGTCAAGGAAGCCGGTGGTGGTCTTGACGCGGATGTAATAGATGGTCTTGATGCCCTTACTCCAAGCGTAACGCTGCATCTTGTTCAGGTCCGCAGTATCCTGCGTATCCTTCAGGAATAGTGTCAGTGACATACCCTGATCGATGTGTTGCTGAGCAATAGCGTAGGTATCAATGATTCTCTTGTTACCGATTTCGTAAGCATCCTTGTACAGGTGTAGGTTCTCCTGATTGATGTATGGGGACGGGTAGTAAGCGGTGAGCTTACCTTCCTTACGAATCTCCACCTTGGCGGTTGTCGGCAGAATGGAGGGCACGGAGTTGTTGATGTAAGAGATAGAACCGGTTGGCGGGATAGCCTGCAGGTTCTGGTTGTAGATACCGTACTCGGCAACGTTTTCAGCCAGTTCCTTCCAATCATCCTGTGTGGGGATTTGGATGTTGCTGAATGCTTCTGCTACCTTAGCGGTGGCTGGCTTCCACTCCTGAGTGATGTACTTCTCGAAGAATTCCCCGGTTGCGTACTTGGAGCGCTCAAAGCCGTCAAAGGTTTCTCCGCGTTCCTTAGCGATGAGCATGGAGGCGCGTAGAGCGTGGTAAACAACGGTGTAGAAGTACATGTTGGTGAAGTCTAGTCCTTCTTCTGAACCGTACATAATGCCGTTCTTGACGAGGGCACCGTGGAGGTTCATTGCACCTAGGCCAACAGCGTGTGAGCGTCGGTTGCCTTCGGCAATGGTCGGTACAGCACTGATGTCTGAGCGGTCTGACACTTCGGTGAGGGAGCGGATAGCAATTTCAATGCTCTTACCGAAGTCAGGGGAGTCCATAACCTTAGCAATGTTCATTGAACCTAGGTTACAAGAAATATCCTTACCCAACTTCTCATAACTCTGATCATCACGGATAACAGAGGTTTCCTGTACCTGAAGAATCTCAGAGCAAAGGTTGGACATCTTGATGATACCGTCAATGGGGTTCTGAGCATTAGCGTTGTCAATGTTCAGGATGTAAGGGTAACCTGACTGGAACTGTACATCAGCTACGTCAGCAAGGAACTCACGGGCATCATACTTAGTCTTACGGATTTCACGGTTATCCACCATGTTGTAGTATTCCTTGGTGATATCCACCTCGGAGAACGGACGACCATAGACACGCTCAACATCGTAAGGTGAGAAGCGGTACATCATTTCACCCTTAGCGGCAAGCTGGTAGGTGATATCGGGGATGATAATACCTAGGGAGAGAGTCTTAATACGAATCTTCTCATCAGCGTTCTCACGGCGGGAGTCGAGGAACTTGGTAACATCGGGGTGGTGAGCGTGGATATATACCGCACCTGCTCCCTGACGGGCACCTAGCTGGTTGGCGTAGGAGAAGGAATCTTCTAGGAGTTTCATGACGGGGATAACACCTGAGGACTGGTTCTCAATCTTCTTGATGGGGTCACCTGTGGCACGAATATCGGTGAGGTTCAGTGCCACTCCACCACCTCGCTTGGATAGCTGGAGAGCGGAGTTGATAGCACGGCCAATGGCGTTCAGGTCATCATCAATGTTGATAAGGAAGCAGGACACCAGTTCTCCACGCTGTTTCTTACCAGCGTTGAGGAAGGTGGGGGTGGCCGGCTGATAGCGGCCTTCCATAATTTCTTCCATGATGCTCATGGCTAGTTCTTCGTCACCGTTTGCCAGATAGAGAGCCACTACGGATACGCGGTCTTCGAAGCGTTCTAGGTATCGCTTACCATCAAAGGTCTTCAGGGTGTAAGCGGTGTAGTACTTGTAGGCGCCAATGAAGCTCTGGAAGCGGTAACGCTTCTTGTAGGCACGCTGGAACAGACGCTTGATGAAACCGAAGGTGTACTTGTCAAGGAATTCACGCTCGTAGTAGTCGTTGTCAATGAGGTAATCGAGCTTCTCACGCAGATCGTGGAAGAACACAACGTTGTTGTTAACGTGGTCAAGGAAGAAGGAGCGGGCTGCTTCTCGGTCCTTAGACAGGTCAATGGCACCGGTCTTGGGATCCTGTACCTGTGCGTTCAGTTCAAAATAACGAGGCTTACTCGTATCCTGATTCTTTGAAGAATGTAGTTCTTCGGTTTCGGTGTTATGAGACATATTTTTTTAAACCTTCTTTGACTTTGATGATATCTTTGGGGGTGCCCGTTAACTCAAATGTGTAGAGCAGCGGGACATTACATTTCTTGCTGATAACCAGTCCTGCCTTGGCATAATCTTCTCCGAAGTTGATATTTCCGGAGGCAATTACGCCGGCGAGTTGGTTCCTATGCTGGTGCTTATTCAAGAACTTCATTACCTGTATAGGCACTCCGCGCTCATTATAAGTAGGAGTAATCAGAACATAAGGGCGGTGTAGTTCTTCCTCAAAAATACCTTTAATCGGAATTCTACGGACAACGCTCTCTGGTTCCAGCTTTTCAATGAAACGATGAGTGTTATTTGAGACATTGGAAAAGTAAATAATGTCTAGCACTTTTCGTTCCTTTCGTTGAGGGTATTACTTGAAAACTTAGTTCAGACGGGCGGCGAGGGCTTCAATGCGGTCTGGGTTGTATCCTGACCAGTGCTCGTCACCGGCAATGACTACGGGTGCCTGCATATAGCCAAGGTTCTTGATCATATCACGGGCACCGGGGGTGTCCTCGATGGACAGCGCCTCAAACGCAATATTCTTCTTCGTCAGGGAGCGCATGGTGGCTTTACACCCCGGGCACTTATCCTTGGTGTAAACAATAACTGAAGCCATTTCAGCAGGAGTTTCAACCGCCTCAACGGGGGTAACCAGAGCCTCAGCGGAGTTGTGATCAACGATCAAAGTCATAACGATATTTCCTCTCAAAATGATAAAATTTACTATAAATCAGGGGTTTTACCCTGTTTTAGGGTAAAAAAATTACCAGTACGAAAAATTCGTACTAGATTAACAGGATCGCTCTACTGTCTTTTTCAATACAATCAAGTATAGCACACCATGTTTGTTGGTCTTAGGTATCTATCGGTATCAAACCACCCTATGTTGAGGGTTCAGTAGGATAATCCCACTAGATGTGGTGGTTTGCCTTGTAAGTAAGCGGGAAAAAATTTTTAAAGTTTTTTCCCGCTTACTTAATACTGCTTAAGGCTCAGAGGATAGACCCTCGTCAAAGTACGTAACTTCTGCCTTCTTGGGGCGATGATACGTCCAGTTCAACCACGCACCAGAGATAACTGCCTCGATACGTGGTTTCGCCACGTTTTCATAGATACCATTCTCGTTGTTAGTACAGAGAATGAACTTACGCTGGGAGTCCTTATTCTTCTCATTTAGTTCAATTACCGCGTGTCCAGTGGAAGCACTGCCGGCGAAGTAATCAAGTACCACACCGTCACTGGGGGTCATCGTATCGATGAGGAACTTCATCATGTCTAGGTTCTTCGGGTTGTTGAAAATACCCCTCTCCCCCAGAATCTTTTCCAGCAGGTGAGTTGAAGTGCGAGAAGGATAGGAGATGATGGATCGAATGACCTGATCCTTCTTATTCTCCAAGTAAAGCTTCTTCAAAGGTTGCTTTTCATGACCATCCGGGCCTGTGCCGAAAATCACTAAATCATTTTCAATGAGTTCCTTCAGATTCTCTTCCTTCAGTGCCCATCCACGGGTAGGAGTGGTTACTGGCTTCTGGGTTTCCGGATGGAGAACCTCATACTTAGCTCCAGAGTTAGGAGCAGACAAATCCGCATAGGTATAGATTCCCCGGGCATCAACGTTGTAGAAAACTTTCAACCGAGCGGACACAGGAGCCGTTTTCAGCCACTTTTTAAGCTCGGTGCTCATGGTGGCATAGTCTGTGCCGTATTCCTTCCGTAGGATGCGTTCTTGCCTGCGGATGACCTTCAGACCTTCACGCTCCTGCCGCCACTTAACACCGGTCTTATTCAGATGCGTAAGGTTCTTAGCGTACACGAGAACATACTCATGGGTAGTGGAGATGAACCGGGCGTTATTTTTGACGTTACCACCATCTACAACCATTTGGGCGATGAAGTTTTTCTCACCTAGCAACTCGTCAAGCATAATCCTCAGATGATGAACTTCACTGTCGTCAATGGAAACAGCAAGAATGCCACTGTCTTTGAGTAGCGGAATGGTTTTTTCTATACGAGGTCGCATGAAATCAAGCCACACTTCATGCTTGGTTTTGCTGGCGCTCTTCTTGAAGCAATCATCATAAACAAAGTTCTTTCCTGTGTTCCCCGTGTTATAGGGCGGATCAATATAGCAAAGATCGATACTCTCCGTGCCACCATCTTGCTTATTGAGCCATTCGAGGAACTCAAGATTATCTGCGTTGTAAAGTTTGTGCGTCATATACTTCCTGTTTCTTGGGTGGAATTTGTTCTATCATTCATATCGACCGGTTTATTCTTTCTCAGTATCCCAGTTCAGGGTAAGATCGACCCTGTTTGACGAACCCTGTTCCACGTTAATTCCCAATACCCCCGCATCATAATTGGAAGATGGAAGTTCATAAGAGGAATCAAGCAATGCCCAAGAATTGTCTAAATCGATGAAAGCAACGGCAATGGATTTATCCAGTGGACCTACCAGTTTAGCGAAGAGGGGATTGTCTGTAATCACCCCATCGGTAACAGGTGAATGTGATTCAATTAGGAAATCATCATCTCCTTCACGTACCTTATACATCTCGGTAATCCCAGAGGACTTTTGAGCGGCACCGCTGAGTACTTTCAAGGCCACTGAGCTATCTGAACCAGACATCCGTAACGTACCCGCGACTTCATTGCCTACGCTTCCTCGGTTCAAGGAGAAAGTTGTGGTTTCCCCGAATATCTTTTCAAGGTCATCGGGGAGAACTGCCCCATATCCTACGATTCCGTCCTTCAAACTTACCCATTCAGGCTGGGTGTTAATGAAAGAATTTTCATTTGCCAGCATATTCTTCACATCCTCATGGGCATTAGCAACACTAATAGCAGTTACCGTATTAGCTGGAAGTTTTGTGACACTATCTGAGATAACAGGTTTATCAAAAATCGGATTATCTGATTCCCCCTTATACATGGAACCATGGATGGATACACCGTTTTCTGCGGGTTTCACCGCAAGTGCTAAACGAGCATCAGTGGGGAATGAATCACTTAGCCCCATCGGTAAAAATGAAGTGACGTTTTTAGAGTCAGTCCATATTAGCGCCAATGTTCCATCCAACAAAGAACTGGTTTGTTCAGTGAATTCGGTTTCCTTAGCTAGGGATGATTCCTTGTCAAGTTTTTCTTTGTTATCCGATGCGTGAAGATGAACGGCATCGGCAGTCCCGGTGACCAGCCAATTTCCTCGGACGGCAAATTTACCTTCACCGCAGTAATTTTTGAGGAAAGTTGTTGGGCAACTCTCTGAAAGCATGAATTCCTTAGCTTGGCTTCCACTTTCCACAGCATATACAGTGAGATTATTGTTCTCCCATACGCCCTCAGCAAAAGCCGTTCCCATCCAAGCATGACTGGAACGGAATTCAAAGAAGGTGTTGATATCTTCGGTGAAATCTGCCAAATAAGGAGTTTCCTCGCTCTTCACAGAGGTTTTACTGTAGGAACCAATATTCTCAAGCATTTTTGGAGATTTCACAGCTATATTAGGAGCGAACACCCGTAAATCTTGGGTATCCGCCGGGAACAGTTCAGATACCTGTAAAGCAGATACCGGTTTCAGTTGATCCCATGCGAAAACCCCTCCACCGGCAACGAGGAGTGTTCCCATAATGGCAGCCGCAGTAATCTTCTGCTGACGCTTTTTACGGGCTATCCTTCGGGCGCGCCGGCTAGTACGCCGGGTGAGGAGGGGTTGTTCGGAGGTAATAGTTTTATCAGGAGTCATAACCTGACAAGTATAGCATGAAGGTTTAAGTCAAAATCCAACTATACGCTAATATCTTCCCACACAATATAAGATACGTTCAATGGGATTCCCGCAGAGTTCTTAAACTTGGCGAAACACATTTTTTCTTCCCTAGTAGGTTCCGGCAATTGGTTGATTACAATGGGGTTAAAGAACCTATTGATAACCTCTATACTCTTATATGTACTAGGGGCAAAAAGAACAAGAGTATTAGCTAAACTCTCCATACCTGTGAATGAAGTGGCGCAACGAAGGGGGCACCCTAAATCTTGAAAGGTGCTGTTTAGGTTTTCGCTGAGCATATCCATGTCAGCACCCAATGAAGCCATATCTCGGTCTTCCTCTTTCAAAAAAGGGAGGACAGCCGACATGTTTTCTGAGGTGATAACCACACCAACCGCAATATAGGCAGTGATATCCATTGACATGATTTTTCCTTTATGATAGTAGCTGATTCTCTATTATTTTATCACAGAGAATGAATACAGGTATGATTCTAGGTTTGCTCAGAGATTGAATTCATATCGTCGATACGTCACCTCAGCAATAGTGTTGGAATCTGCATGATATGCTCCATACTTTTCCATGAGGGAAATAGAAGGATAATTACCTTCATAAATTTCGCATTCCATCTTTCGGTATTCTTTGTCACGGGAACTTTTCATGGCATATTGAAGGAGGAGAGTCCCTAATCCCTGACCTTTGACATCACAATAGAGACCTCCCATGTGGGATATGCTTGGATTATTATAGTCAAGAGATATTGTCCCGACGATGGTTTCCTCGTGCTCGGCTACAAATATTTCGTATTGTGAGCTAACGATGTTTTTCTCAATATAGTCAATAGTTGTAATCACATCAACCCATGGTTTCAGGTTGGTTTCCAACCCCTCGCCCCATATCGCAATACCTTCTAGGATAAGCTTCCGAATGATAGGAACGTCAGATTTTTCGGCTGGTCGTATAGTTATATTCATAGTGAAATACCTATCGGGATAATAAAATTTGAGGGGTAACACTATATAAATTAGTAATTCATATCACTTTAGCCGATGAAGAAGATATAACTACTATTATAAAAGAGGAAAGTGTGTCTATGAAACTTAGCCATCAGCGTTTAGGCGCTCGAGAATTTATGCAAAAATTAGGCCAAGGCAGTATAGCGTTGCCAAGTTTACAGAGAGAATATGTTTGGACTGATAAACAAGTAAATAGTTTTTTGCTATCTATATATAAAGAACGTCCTTTGGGAAACCAATTTCATCTATGGATTCCTGCTGGAATTGAAGCAAATGAAGTTTCAGAACATTCGCGTACTATTGCGTCAGTAAGATCCTCAAGGGATAAAAAATCAAATGTAGAGTATCTTATCATTGACGGACAGCAGAGATTGACTTCTCTTCAAAAAATATATAGCGGCCAACTAAATGTATACTTCAACCCTATGCAAGGCTCTTTTCATATGACCAAAAAATCTAAATATGTTTCGGTAAGAAATTTATGGTTATGGCAAGGCGATGTTGAAGAATTTACAAATCAAGAATATGGAACCCCTCTTAAAGAGGGGAAAGAAAAAGATTTAATTTTAGATAGTATTCAACAGCTAATGGATAATATCCAAGGGCTAACATTTGACTGCACAATTTTGGACGGTCATAGTAGTAGCGATATAATAGAAATATTTACACTACTAAACTCAGCTGGTAAAAATGTAAATTCCAAGGAATCTATTATTATACCATTGTTGATACAAGCTATTCCCGGTATGCGTCTAAGAATCACTAAATTTATAGAAAATAAAATTGAATCAAAGTACGGGAAAAATTTTCAGAATATAATTGATGTTAATTTCGTTGCAATGACAATAATTTATCAAATATTTGGATATACTCAAAATATCAATTTTTACAAGAGCAAAGATCTTCAAACCGGTGATGGCGCAAAATTACTAAATGATGCCTTCGAAAAAGTGACTACTGGAATCTCCTTAACGTTAGACTTATTAGATGAATCCCTTGGTATCAATACAGGTTCTATGATATCATCATCCTTCACTATTCAAGTACTAGCATTGGCTTTTGGAAACAAACAAAATAATACAATTCATAAAATTTCTGGTAAGGACCATAACGCGGCTTTACTATATTTCCTTGTAGCAAATAGTAAGTCAAGATATTCTAAATCAGATAATAACAGACCGCGTAATAATGATATAATTATAGCAAAGAGTAATGATGCTTTTAATAAGCTAAGTGAAACTATGATAAATGAATATCGTGGGAAAAAAGATCACAGTTGGTTTAAAAGTGATGATTTGGTTCAGGTTGATTACAAATCTGGCAAGAAAAACCCCATAATTACATTACTGGGTATCGCACTCCGACATAGAGGGGCAATTGGATTTGCTGATGGATTTAAAAAAATAGATTTTTCAAATTGCGATAGGCACCACATATTTCCTAGCTCTAAGGTGAAAGATCATTCGGTATGCGACAACATTGGGAATCTTACATTTATTCATAGCGATATTAATCGAAAAGATTTTAAAGACCAGTTACCAGATTTATACTTACATAATATAGGTGTCTTAAAAGAGTGTAGTGAAGACGTGATTGAAGATCAATTAGATAAACATTTCATATCGATAAATGACATAAATCTGAGCGGGCATTCCTTAACTGGCAATAAAGAATTACTTGACTCAAAATTTGCGGCGTTCGTCAATCATCGTAGAAATCTTATCAGTAATTATTTTAATACTTTTCTAAATAGTTATGTAATGTAATATGTATAGGCGGGTAAATTAGATTACTTACCCGCCTATACATTATATGTAGTTATTTTTTGAAAGCCATTTTTGGGCGCTTTCTTCATCTGAAATGGTACCCTCTAATTGGGCTGTATACGCATCCTTGATAATTTGTCCATAACTCCTGCGATCCTCTACATTCAATCCCATGAGCATACGGCCATCTATGATCTTAGGGGTAGCCGCTTTGACATTATCCATTTTATGTTTATACTCAAGCCACGGCTTAGATACCCCAGAGGAACTAGCAGAACCACGGCCACCCACATCCGCTTCCGTTACCCGACTCCATGCTTCCAGTGTTGTTCCGTTACCATTATTATCAAGTCTTGCTATAAGCCGGCGAACTGCTCTTGAAGATACGGTCGTAGCATGACACATATGATTAAGAACAATGAGAGGGACTTCCCGTTGGACAGCCTCGGAGGCCCCAATGCTTTTGAGAAAACTTTTGGCTAGAGGAGTTCCCGTTTGCGGGTGAGTGGGGGAAACAACGCGACCATTTTCTATGAACGTGGCATTGGATTTACCAAGGTCGTGACAGATAGCGCCCATAACCGCTACTCTGGTCTCATCATCGCTGAGGTTATCCCGTGCCGCATTGCGAGCGGCTACGTCAGCGGCTTGTGCGGTATGGATCTCTACGGGGCCTTCGGGATGCCATGACGGGGCCTGTGGCACACCTCTGATAGCCGCTAGTTCAGGGAAATTCTTTTCCCATCCCATCTCATAAATTGCTTGAAGCCCCGCACTGGGTTGAGGTGACCGAATGAGGTAATCCCATTGTTCCCAAATGGCTTCCTTAGGGATATCTGTATAACGGCTTGACACTGCTTCAGCGGCTTCTTTTACTTCCTCACTTAGAGGTGCCCCTGTTCGAGCGGAGATTACAGCGGCATGCAGGGCAAGTGATGGATTCTTCTCAAAAGAGGATACGAGAGTAACCCGACCAGCCTTGGGATCAAGCTTGACAACGGAGGGGTAATTACTTTGTGATGAACTCAACGTGCATCGTCTGCCGCCCTCTGCTTTGGTCTGGCACATATTTATCCTTTCATTAAAATGTCTTCTGGTAATACCTATCAGTAGTATTACCAGAAGACCTTATCTTAAGCATTGAATTCAGGGTTGGAAAGTTCGGATTTCCATTTCCTGTTATCCAAGCGACGTAAGGAACGCCGCTCAATTTTTCTTTCTTTCCCCGAACTGTAGCCCCACGTATTTTGCCGGCAGTCTGGGCAGTTACATGGTGCCATACCCTTTAACAGCTTGTAAGGCAGTTGCGTTTTTCCCAGCATTTTACCGTTGCTCATTAATCCCAGTACCCGCCGCCGTAAGTGCTGTGACGGTTCTTCTCGCGGAAGAAGATGTCTTCCTCGATGTCACCATGCGTGTTGTACTCCTTGATGGCATCGTTGAGACCGTCGCGTACATCTGCCCGCATCGGCCCCCAGTAGAGGTCGTGAAGGGTATCCCGAGGCGGGGAGTAGTCTCGGTAGTACCGCTTGACAGTGCCAGAAGAAACGTAGTAGTAGCAGGGGTAGTATTCCCAGCGGTCGGTGCTGGGGTGTACCTGCCTATCCATTTCGATGGAGCACTCATCAGGGTGATAGTAGTTGCTGACCCCACCTCGGACGTTACGGTAGGTTTTGGTTCCGGTGCCCAGCTTGGTGTGGTCGTGGTGCTCTTCTCGGGCGCGCTTATCCTGTTCCAGAACCCAGTAGGGTCGGTCCTTGTAAGTACGTGACATATTAATACACTCCTTTTCAGAAGCTTACTTGTGAAGATTTTCTTCACGACATAGTAAGCCATTTAATCAGGGTGCATAGGGAACATCTTTTTCATCTTTACTCCTCAGTTATTGTGTTGATATCTCAACAATATCATAGCGACGGCGAAAACGCAAATCACTTGGTGATGAATATGTGCTACTTATTTTTAGGTCAACTGATAAACACTATTTAGGCTTTCAAATGCTTTATCCCAAACGACTTCTGGTGCATCCGGCCTTAAAACCTGTACATGAACACTATCGGGTCGGATTACTACATTGAGCACGAAACCTTTATCCTCCGCTACTTTTAACATATGGGAGTCCTCAGGGAGGAAATCTTTTGCGGGGAGAATTTTCTCAGTATCCCTAGCTGTGAGTGATTTTTGGATAACGCGAATGCTCCTCGCAGATTTTAGTGTAATCCCCTCACCTGTTGTATTTTTAAACTGGTGACGGATCATCCGAGAATGGTTACGCGAACTATCAAAATTCAATAAACACCCAACGGCTAATGCAAAAGCTACCATGCTGGGAGGAGTGAACGTCTGACCTAGGTATAGTTCGGGCGCTATCAATGTCGGACCCAATATTCCTGAAATTATCAAAGGAACGGTAGTAAGAACTGTCAAAGAATAATCTTGGTTTATCTGGCCGGCAGATGCTTCCATCTGAATTTCAGTACTTTTTTCGGTATGATAAATGTGATTTGCCATTGTTGCCAACGAAGTCTTGTTTCCCACGAAATAATCCATCCTTAATGTCCGATGTTGTTTTACTTAGGGATATCATACCATCTGCTAATGTATGGTATATATGATATCGAAGAGCAATAGCATGTAGGTATTATCCAAAAACTCCGCACCGCCTTAATATCAAGGCGGTGCGGAGTTTTTGGATGAAATATTCAACCTAAATTAGGCGAATTAAGCAGTCAAACCGTAGTTCTTCTTATCAAGGGCATCCGTCTCTAGGGTGCGGAACGGCCAAGCGGTCGGAACAAAAGCTTCCTGCCCCTTGCTCGTAAAGTACTTCTGCATACTCTCGGCCTGTTCCTTCTTAGCCTTCTGCTGAATAACGAACAGGTCTTCAGAGCTTAGGTTCAGCTTATCGCTATGCTTCTCACCCATCTTACGAAGAATCTGAGCGGCGGCAATAGAGTCAGCAGATGAATTATGGGCATCAGTGAGAGTTACACCGTAGTGTTCGGACATGGCTTCGAGGGTTCGCTTACCCTTACGCCACTTATCAACGAATCGGTCCAGAACATAGGGGTCAATGACTCGGGTAAATTCTCCGTTGTAGTCAATATTATTGCGGTCGAATTCGTTGCGTAGAAGGGTTGCATCAAACTGGGAGTTGAAGATGACAACGGGGTTTCCCGTGGCATCCCACTTAGTCAGAGCGGTTGCGATTTCAGCCAAAGCAATTTCGGGAACCACGCCGTTCGCCTGTGCCATTTCGTTTGTCACCCCATGAACCGCTGCTGCAGATTCGGGGATGTCAACGCCGGGATTGATAAGCCATTCTTTGATAACATCCGGTCGGTTCATGTCATCAGGGTAATTGACTACCATGGACATTGTTACCACGCGTTCACTGAACGGGTCAATGCCGGTCGTTTCCGTGTCAATGGAAAGGAATGGAACTTCGTAAAATGCTTTCATCTGAGTATTCATAGTTGTTACTATATAGGAAAAGTCCGCAGAACGCAAGTTCTAAACC
>JACRYO010001247.1_pt1 | contig 40242 bp, 55 predicted proteins | sample 8023221 | NCBI WGS metagenome assembly JACRYO01 (sample SAMN15823180, study PRJNA655841) | gut metagenome | isolation source: fecal sample D85 from dog with diarrhoea from SPCA | host: Canis lupus familiaris | place: South Africa: Mmabatho, Mahikeng | collected 2019-09 | reverse complement strand
ATCAAGCGCAAAAGAAAGCTGGTCAGTTAGTGCTATTGAGTTACCGCAATTTAGTTCATTCAAAGTGTCTGACAGGTATGTTTTTATCTTGTAGATCAGTTATTACCACAGCTTGTCCAAAAACGTGTGAAGCCGATTTATTAATATGCACAATACCGGTTTTATTGTAATAAATTTCTAACACATTAAATGGTGTTGTATCAGATTTTTGTAAAGAAATTTTGTTGTCTGTATCATATCCAACAATATAATAACCACTATAAATTTTTCCATCGCCTTGAGCATCATAAGTCCTAGAGAGCTTAGATGGATTAATACTATTTTCTGCGATACCAACAGACTGGTAAACGCCAGCATCAAACCATGAACCATTAGACCAGATATATTTGTGACCGGTGTCGGCTACCACGAATATTCCTGTTTTACCATTTGGATATTTGGATTTCAAATCAGACAGATTAGCGAAAGTTTCAGGAACGGCACTAATTTGAGCCAACTTATCGTTGATACTGTTTGTCAAGTCGTTTTCTTGACTATCTAATCGTTTTTTTAACGACACAAATTTTTCTGATTTGTTGTTTGTGCGAGAATCTACCACCTCATTTGATACGTTTGTAATGGCATTATCCTGAGCTTGTTCGTGTAACCCTAAAGTTTCAAAGCCTCCTCTAGCCGCAATCACTTCTGCGTTAGCATTCCCTCCGGTTGCACTGAAAAGTTTAACTAAAGCATCTGGTAATTGAGCAATCGGTGCACGAACGTCTTTCCCGAATTGCTTGTGTAAAATCGCATCTTTAATCGTTTGCAAATCTTGCAATTTTTCTTGATTAAATGGTGTTTTATCACGGTAATCAACCACATCTCTATCAACCATTGTTTGTCCCCGTTTCTTTATTTTCTAATTTATAAATGCGCTTTTCAAAATCTTGATTAATCGTTGCTTGACTATTTTGATAAGTTACAAATTCTTCTGGCGTTACAAAATCAAGATTACTAATCTGTGTACCTAAATCGTCAACGCTTTCAGATAAACCCTCTAATTTGCTGTTAATACCTTGTAAATCAGCATTGACGACGTCTTTTTGAATATCATCAATCAATGTTTGTTGATTTGAAATCGTATCGTTTAACTCTTCTTGTTGCTTATTCAAGTTAAATATTTGCGTATCATAACCAACTATCCTTGAGCTTAATTTTGTAATCAGTTGCGCAGCCTTACGATTTTCCAACTGATACTGACTTAGTGGCAACTGTTTATCAGCAATTGTTAAACTAGACTTCTGCCAATTTGCAAAGTCGATCGTTTTAGCAGTCACGCGCAATAATTGATGAGTAGCTACCTGATCAGCGATAAAAACATACCTGTCAGACACTTTGAATGAACTAAATTGCGGTAACTCAATAGCACTAACTGACCAGCTTTCTTTTGCGCTTGATTGGTTGACTATCCACTGCTTAGCTTTTGACAATAAAATAGCCGGCTCGTGGACATCTTCCCACTGAACCGACTTTCTAATCACACCAAACTCTGCTTGCAATGCTGGTATATCAATGTAATCTTTACCGCTATTAACCGATTTAATGTCAACTCTAGGCTGACTAACTGCCGTGTCAGGATTGGCGTTTACATTGTTATCTTGAATAGTTGCCCCCAAAGGGACTAATTGCGTGATAACTTCCGTTGGGTCAATATCAACACTGGCAGATTGCAAATTCTTTGCTAACTGAATAGGCGTGTCTTGCAAGTGGTCTACACCCACATTTTGCAAATAATCAATGTAATTTACACCGTCTTTGTATTCAACAACAATGTAGCCACCTAAACGACTAATCAATTTGTCTTTTATTGTGTCCCAAGTGGTTGCGCCATCTTCAATATAACGATAAACATTGTCAGTTGAATTAGTCACTGTGACATTACGTACTTGAAACTTTTTGTAAGCAGGCGCTTGTGAATTGTGTGTATCAATCAATCTTTGAAAGAACTGTTTAGGCGTTGTATTCTGCACTTTTTCCCAACGCTGGGAAGTATCTTGCAAATAATTTTGAATACTTTCAAAGTTAAATGCTTGGATAAATTGTCCATCGTCTTTCATTTGACGTGATATATCAAAAGCACGTCCACGGAACAACAACGTTTCATCTTGATAAACTTCGACATGAGTTTGTAGTGGTTTAACATGACCAAATAACCAATTTTCTTGATTAACTGTTAATTCCAGACTGTCAATTTCCGCCTCTTTTAAATCGAGTTTACCGTCTGATAGCTGCTTGCTAATGCGTGGATCATATACTACATGACCTGTCACATCTGTTGGAGACTCGTATGCAATTATTTGATACATTAAATCATCTCCTCACGATAAAATCTAAACTCAATCGTACTGTTGCCTGTCAGTGTCAAATTATTAACACCAATAGCCAATACTAATTGCGTATCTTTGTAATTTCCTGATGTTAAGTCAATACTGCCAAAACTACCAGCAACGGTAACGTTGCCACTAACTACTAATTCGCATTCAATTGACTTAGATCCGATATTATAAAGCTTAATCACTTGTGTACCGTTCACGGTGAACTTTGTATCTTGGAATATCCAATGTGGGAAGAATACATCGTCCCAAATATCAGCACCCTCAATGTTATTAGCGATTGCAAATGGATATACATCGAAAGCAATTGTTACTTTTAGAGTTCTCATCTTGGCGTCATCATCAAAACTAATGCTATCCACTTTACCCAACCAATGAAATGACCTGTCGTGTGTATCATATAGCGGTTGAATATCCAATGGTACTAATTGACGTTTGATGTCACTTTCCAGCACCTTTCTATCGCTATATTCTTGATTAAATAACATCATTTCATACGTGATTGTGCGGTTGTCAAAATAACGTTCTCCGCTGGATAGCGTGCTAAAATCATACACACCTTGCATGTATGGCACACTCTCCGTAATATCCTTACTATCTGGACTAGGTGCATCTCGACTAATTAGGAATAAATCATGTTCTGTGCTATCAAAGTCCCCGAACTTAAAGCCCTCCGATATTTGCCTCTCGATTTCAACGTCAGTACGTTTCGATAAATCAAAAAAACTATATTCACTCAACTTAACCGACCTCTCAATCTTGTATTATTACCCAAAGCATTATCCATGCGGTTTGCAGTGCCACCAACAAGCGTGTTTCCGTCTAGGTACACATCTGTATTTTTGCCTGCAATCGTTCGTAACAAGGCGTTATTTTGCATTTGCAAGCTACTATCCTGCATGGTTAGCGAACCACTGTATGAACCACTAACATTTGCATTTAAAGCTTGAATATTGCTATTTAAAGCATTTGAAGCTAAATCACCCATACCACCAGCAACACGAGCTACTTGTTTTTGCGTTGACTTGATACCATTAATAAACCCGGCACCGAAGTAACCACCAAAACCATAAGTAACACGAGAAGGTGAATGAATTTTCAAAGCTTTTTTAATAGCGCCGGCAGCTTGAGAAGCAATACTTGCAGCTGCACTCATTGCAGAACCAGCCATGCTTCTAATACCATTTACTAATCCTTGACCAATAAACGAACCAGCTGATTGGAATAGTCCTTGTGTTCCCCTAGCACCGTTAGCACCAGCTTCGCCAGATCCTCGTCCTGCTTGCGTTGCTTTTCCATAACCAGAAACGATACCCTGTACAAAAATTGAAAGCAATCTACGACCTGAACCCATTACTTGTCCTAAAGCATTTCCAACGCCATACACAAATTTTTCAACGGCTTGCACTGCAATCGAGGTAAGTCTTGGCATTGCATTTACAATTCCCATAATAAACTTTGCTAACAGATTAATACCTGCGTTAATTATCTTGTCTAAATTATCGCCTACTGCATTAATAAATCGAACTATTAAATCTACAACTGTATCTACTATTCTAGGTACTGTTTGTGACACGCCTTGTATGAACTTGATAAGTAAGTTAACGCCGGCATTTATTATGTCTTCTAATTTTCCAGCAACTGTATTTATGATAGTCACAATCAAATTAATAATTACCGGCACAACTGTGGGTACGATTGAAATTATTCCCTTTATGAATGCAACCAGTAAGTTGGCACCACTATATATGATTTGTGGAAGGTTTTGTGCAATCGTATTCATAATGACCGCTAACATATTTAGCAAAGGCGGAACTATTTGCGGAACAGCCCGTGTAATCCCGCTAATGAAAGCGAGTATCAAATTGACGCCATTCTGAACTAGAATCGGCATATATAGAACTATATTGGTAACAATAGTTGTTAACATCGTGATAATAACAGGAACGATTTGAGGAATCGCCATGTTAATACCATTCAAAAAAGCAATAACTAGATTAACGCCGCTTTGAATTAATGCTGGTAATCTCATTGTAATAACATTTAAGATGTTAGTTATCATCAAAATAAATTGATTAACAATCAAAGGAGCCTGAGTCATTATCCCCATCAAAAAACTAGCAACCATCGCAGCGAATCCTGCTCCTACTGCAGACATCGTAGAGATTATTTGTTTCGCGCTAGCCGTAGTATTGTTTAACGCTGTGATAAAAGCAGCCATTCCAGATGTTGCCAATCCTATTCCGGCACCTATCGCTAACATGGCAGCACCAAAAACTCCTATTCCCAATGCACTGGCTGTAAGTAGCGGTCCAAGTAAAGCAAATACAGCCGCCACTCCACTAATTGCTAGAGCGAATACCACCATTGTTTTTTGCCCTTGTTTACCAGTAGAGGAAAGAGCGGTGAATGCCAACGCAAGTGCAGTTAAGCCTCCTAACATAACACCAATTCCAACCGCTCCTACAGACAGTTTTGAACCTAGTATCGCAAATTCGGCGGCTAGTATTCCGACAACCTCTCCAAATGCTTTTAGTGTTTCAGTTCCCTGTAATCCTTGAGAGGATAACGAAGAAATACCGAACGCTAATGCAGCTAGACCGCCGGCAGCAACACCAACTCCTACTCCAAATTCAAGTGCTTTTAATGCTAAATTACTAAAAGGCTTGGTTGTCTTTTCTGCAGCCTCTGCAGCCTTACTAGCTTTACTTCCAAACGGTAAAATATTCGATAACATAGATCCAAACGCACCACCAACTTTTTTAGCTGGAGATGATATGAATCCTAATAGTTTTGGTAGTTGTGACAATGCAGCCAATATACTAGCTACAGATGTTATAGCGAATGCACTTTGAAGAGCCGCACCAACGCTAGCACTTTTACCACCGATTTCACCTATACGATCATAGATATCCTTAAATTTGTCGTAAAGTAATTTTGTGTAACCATACACCGATTTCAAAACGGATTTCAGAATATCCCATGATTTTGCCGCCTTTCCACTGTTTGCTATTTTTGTAGCTAAAATACCGAATACATAAACTGCTTGGGTTGCAACTCTTACAACAGAATCTATCACGTTTTTTATTTTAGTGAATACTTTTTCCCAATTAACACTATTGATGGATTTAGCTAGTTTATCGCCAAATGCCTCACCGATGGTTTTCATGACCGAACTCACAGCCGTTCCGAATTTTGTAATCTCGCCACCAGATTTCTTGGTTGCTGGATTAAATATCTTATTGAAAGCGTCTCCAATTTTTTGAATTGCGTCTCTAAAGGGCTTTGAATATTTATATGCCAGAGACAGCGCTCCAGCAAACGCTCCTATTGCGAGTATTGCCAAACCCATAGGACTTGTGAACAGAGCACCCAAAACAGTCCCAACAGTTTTCATAACGCCACCGATTTTTGTGGCAGCCGTTAGGAATGTTCCGGTAGCTAATGTTGCAGCTCCAATAACTGGTGATAAACCAAGTATTGTTCTTATTCCACTGCCAAAAGAACTCTTGGTAGTCGTAGCCCACTCTAACACGTTGCTAATCATGTCAGTGATTGAACTGATTACACCAGCGCTACTAGCCATTGCAGCGTTTCTTAGCGCTTCCCAGTTACCGCCTACTTGTTCAATCTTAGATCCAAGATTCTTTTGCATTTCATTAGCTTGACTGTTAAGAAACGCTGTGGCTGTAGCAGTATCTCCTGATGCACCTTGCATTGCTTTGCTATAAGCGTCCCAACTGGTAGTGGTGTTGTCAGTCTTATCTTTAATAGATTTCATCAAAGGTAATATGGCTGCCATACCAGATGATCCAAACATCGTTTTTAATGCCGCCGCCTTATCAGATGATGACATGCCGTCCATAGAGTCTGATATTTCGTTTAATATCTGTGGTAGTGGTTTCATATTACCTTGTGCATCGTTGAAATTAAGTCCCAAATCCTGAGCAGCACCAGCAGCTTTATCAGATGGTGCTTGCATCATTAGTAAAGCGTGGTTTAAGTCTAACGAAGCTTGTGCGGCACTAAACCCTTTGTTGGTTAACAGACCAATCGCCTCAGAAGTATCAGACATACTGATACCAGCATTAGAAGCCGTACCACCAATTGTAGCCAAAGCTTGCTGCATGTCTTCAATTGACGCGTTAGATAGGTTAGCTGTTTCTGTCAAAATAGCAGCTGCTTGTTGAGGGCTTTCTAAAGAATCACCCCATATGTTCATAGACTGCTGTACCACACTGGCTGTCGATTGTAAATCAGCGCCGGCAGCAGTGGCAGCTTCAGCGATTGCAGGGAACTCTTTTTTGATTGTTTCAAGCGAAGCACCATCACGAGCCATTGCAACCATAGCGTCCGCAGCATCTTGAGCGCTGATTGGCAAAACAGCCCCCATATGGTTAGCCACATCAGCTAAACCTTGAATATCTTTTGATGTACCGCCAGCAATGACCGCTGCTTGGTTCAAAGAAGCCTGAAAGTTTCCAAAGCTTTTGACACTACTTACTCCGAGTGCCGTAATTGCCGCGCCGGCAACAGCCATGAATTTACCAACATTTTCCAATGATTGCTTTGTTGTGGTTTCAAAATCAGACGCAGCTTGGGATGCCTTACCAAATGTTGAACTTAAATTTTTATCAACCGCGGATAACGTTGCTTGCACTGAATAACTTTCCATTTATTTTCCTCCTTTCCTCTTTTGTTTTAATTCTTGAAGCTTTGCGAAACGCTGTTGAATAAGCACCTCTTCTTCTCGTTTACGTGTCAATTCAGAAGTGTAATCACTTTCAAAACTTGCACGTATTTCGTCTTCTTGCTCTGCTGTATTGTAGAAATCACTAAACTTTTGATAGCGTGGTTTAGGGTGTTTTTCACTCCCTTTTGTTGCCTGTACAGTTTGGTTGTACCAAGCGTGTAAAGCTATATCCTCACGTCTCAAAGCCTGTTTAATAGCGTATGCCTCCATAGCTAGTTGATAATCAGGCAACGTCATAGTTTCGATTTCATACATTTGATACACAGAAAAGCCTAGACGAGTGAGGCTGTTCAATACAATTTCATGATATGTTTGCTCACTAGTTTTGTATTCTCCTGTGTCCTCATCATCTAGGCTTGTGCGTTTTTTAAAGCCACCTTGATTGCGTTGGCTGCTGACATTTCCTTGGTTACATCATCAAACAACTTCTCAAGGTCGCCATTATAGTCATCAATAAAGTTATCGACATCATCTTGTGATGGTCGGAATGCTTTGTTAGTTGAAGCAGCTGAATAAATAACATCTGCTAATACAGCTGGGTCTGCTGTGTTAAGTGCTGGAATAGACTTTGTAAGACCCATACCAAATGAAGCACCGTTAACGTCCAAACCCGCTACCTTATCCAATTCACGAACAAACTTTACACCGAATTTTAATTCTACTTCTTTATTGTTGATTTTAACTTGCATGATTTCTCCTTTTATCGTCTCACTTCAATCGTCTCTGTCTTTGTGCTATTTAATTATTCGCCAGCTGAAGCAGTGCCACCATTCATACCACCGTCAGTCGCTTTATCCCAAGCTGTACCGCCGTTTGTTTCCGTGTCGCCGGTTCCTGTAACTTTATCCAAGCCACGGAACACATAATCAATATCACTTGACTGTTGGTCAGTCAATTCAGTCCAACCACGTTGTGGTGTGCCATCAACGGAGAACGTTACATCACGTGTTGAGTTGTCGTCAGCATCGTTGTCGTTGCTGTCTTCTGATACTGATGTCTGCATATACCATGAAAAATACTTACCGTCTGCATTTTTACGGTCTTTGTGTACGATCCAAAACTCAATCTTATCGCCGTCTAGCAAACTGTCATAGAATGAGTCCGCAATCGCTGATGTGTTGTTAATAAATTCTGCTTCAAGGTCTGTTGAAACGCTTGATTGTGTGTTGACGTTGCCGTCTTTAGTCACGGTTGAATCACTGTCTCGTGATGGGTCAAATGACAATGATGTTTGCCATGGGATAAGTTCTGCTTCTTTTGTTGAAGCGTCATTCAATTTTCGTGCAAACGCCACTGCGTTGACACCTTTTAATGTTGATAATGCCATTAAATAATCTCCTTTAATCTACTGTAAATTCTAGTTGTATGTTAGCGCGCTGATACGTTGTATTTGGAACTGATGTATCAATAGACATTTGCATGCTTTGCTGGTTCGCTTGACCATAAAACGTGTAACTGTCGGTACTGATATAACCAATCGCCAGATTGTAAATGTAATCAGCTATTTCACTAACTTTTTTGCGTTGTTTCTTACTGCCCCACACGTCGATTGTTAAGAACACATGATCATTACGTGAATACTTGGTTGTCGCACTGGTTTGTTGCGTGTTACCAATCACCACAATTGGATAATCAACCGGTTCATCTTCAAGCGGTAAATAATCATAAACATTGAAGCCGTCACTCTGTAACAAGTCATAGTAAGTATCGAACAGTATTTTTTGTGGACTAATCATTTGAGTAACTTCTCCAATTCTGACTTAAATACCGTCTTTTGTTTATTGAAAACAGGTTTTAGCAATGGTTCAGCGGCCATGAAACGAGTTCCTAATTCGGTATATTGGTTATACTCCATACCTAAGCCAGTTACACCGCTCATACCGCTATCCTTGAATGAAACACCAATGCTTTTCTTGGTGTCTCCGGTTGAATAACCCTTTCTAAATACGCTTGAAGCATTAGCCATAGCCTGTTGCTGCATTTGAGTGGTGTTACGTTTGACAACACTCTTGATGTCACCAGCCGATGCACGAGATAACAGCGCTTTACTTAACTTATCAACGCCAGTAACAGAAAAACTTATATTACTCATTCATCTCACCTACAATCAACGTGTTATTCTTCAATGGTTTCCTCGTTGTAATAGGCTTATACTTCTGTTCTAAGCCATTTACAGTGAGGTACGCCCATTTATAGTCAATGTTATTTACAAGACGTATAACAAGGTTTTTGGTGGAAATGTCTCCGAAGTCTTGCACGCTGGTTTCTGTGCCTGTTTCGGTGATGTTAGCTATTGCTTCACCAACTAATTCAGGACCACCTACATAATCACCAACCTTTGGGTCATAGTGTTCTTTGACCTCTGAATAAAATTGAATATTGTCTGGAAATCTCATGTCGCCACCTACAAAAACAAAAAACGACCTGAATTGTTATCCTTCACGCCGTTTTCATCTTTCCAAGCATCAATATCATTTGCAAACTCATCAAAATCATTTGCGCTGAATGTAATGCTTTGTCCCTCTTGTGTATACGAACTCATACCCTCGTTAGCAATTCGATTATAGCGCTTTACAGACACTTCAAGTGCAATATAGTCTAAGACATCAGGGATAGAGACACCAGCCTTTAAACCTAATTTAAACGACAATGCTTGCGTTGTGTTTTTGATAATAAGATTAAGAATATCATCACGCTTATTATCTTTGATTTGTAGCATAGTTTTTAAATCGCTAAGTTCCAAATCATCACCTCCTTAATAGCCGCCCTTTTCAGTATTGTTTATTTTAATAGCGACACTGTGTGACTATTCTGTCACTGTAACAGCAACTTCTGCAGTGAATGCTCCGCTAGTAGCTGTAATGGTTGCTGAACCAATAGCGATACCAGTGATAGTACCGTCATTTGTTACGGTTGCCACAGCCTCATCGCTTGATGAGAAAGTAGTTGCCGAAACAACGGCATTAGCATCTACTGCGTTAATTGGGTTTGATGCAGCGGTCACCTGCTTAGTTGCACCAACTTTAATCGTTGCCGTCTTTTGACTTAGTGTAATACCATTAGCTGTTGTAATCGCTTTAACAACCTTTGTTGGGTCGTACAAGTAAGGAGCGTAATGTTCATCAGCAGTCATTGGAGTTGTCTTGTGTACAATGTCTCGGCCTGTTTCAACTTCGACACCTCGCTTCAGAACGAGTTTTAATGCCGGAACGGTTGGATTAACCTTGACGAAGATAGCTTGTCCTGCTGTAACCTTATTAGATTCGTTAATTTGAACCCCAAGGACTTCGAACTTAGTACCGTTTAACAAAGCATTTTGTGCAACGTCTGAACCTGTACCCTCTGCACGTGCTGACTTACGCAATACTGCTGCGTCTGCCGGGTTAAACACCCCTACAACAGGTGAATCATCTTTATCACTATTGGTTGCAAATACTGTCAATGCTGCTTGAACGCCATCTGATGTTGCAGAAAAATCGACGCTTTGTGTGGTTTCCGATGCTGCTGCGAGAATGTCATTGTCAATCTTGTTAGCAATCGCCAGCCCTAATTGTTTTGTAGATTCACCCACTGGGTCGCCATAACCAGACAATACTGCTTCATCTGTAATCTCTGTACCCTTTGCGGCTTTCTTGATAGTAACGCTCTTAGTCGTTGTACCAAGCTTATCCATTGGAATTGCAGCACCCTCTGCAACATCTTCTGCGTCACCAATGTAGGTAAATGCTGGGAAATTAATTGTGTCTCCTGCGCGTCCTTGTAACGTCGTATCAACGCTTGCCAAAGGTAAGAAGCGCATTGCGTTCTTGAATTCGTATGATACGATTGGTGCCAATACTTCTGGGTTTACCAAATCTGATAGTTTTGTTAATGTGTTAGCCATTTATTTATTCTCCTGTAATCTGTTTAAATTGTTCTGGGTTGCTCTTTGAGAAAGCAACACGTTCTGCTGCGGTCATAGCGTTAAATTCCACCTTGCCAATATCACCATTGATTTTTGTTGCGTCATTCTTTGGTGGGTCTTGACGTAGACGGTCTTTAACACCATCGTTGATACCTTGTTGAATTGTTTGTTGTAAGCTGTCAACAACGGTTGAAATTTCATCAGCATTGCCAAGCTTAACCAACGATTCAGCTAAATCAGTAGGCAATTCACGTTCTTTCAATAGGCTTGATACGTTGACGCTCAATTCACGCTGTTCAATTGCTTTTTCACGAGCTTCAATGCTTTCGAGGCGTTGCTTTGCCTCTTCTTCTGCCTTTTCTTTAGCGGACATTGTAGCTAATTTCTCGCCCTCTGTCTTGCCTTGTTGAATTGCATCAGCCAACTGTTTTTCAAAGTCAGCCTTTTGTTTTTCCAATACTTTTGCAGTGTGCTTATCCATTAAGCTATCCAATTCACTCTGAGTTAATGTTTTAGTCTCTTCTGATTCCGGTTGCTTTGGTTCAACTGGTTCCGTTGGTTCGATTGGTTCTGTCATGATAAATTCTCCTTTGTATTAGTCCATACACGTTGATTAGCGCTTATATTGCCCCATGCACGATTAAACCCACACACGACACGCTAACAACCCATACACGCTATGTAACAGCCTTTTAATGTCATGCTTGGGACAAAATAAAAACACCAACTTTCGTCAGTGCTTAAGTTACTTTGATGTATGTTTCTTCAAAAATATCAGGCTTGCATGAATAGATTTCGTCATGCACTCCCTTGATTAGATAATCGCCATTATTGAAGTACATCTTGCCTTCAAGTGTATTCACATAGTAGTCAAAGCCATCTTTTCCTGTTTCCCCGACGTTTCTCGTATTAAATGCGTCAATTACCCACAACGGTAACTTATCATCTAAATTAAAATCATACGATTTCCACGCTTCAATAACTACCGGTCGTTTCTGATACCTTGCCATTTTATCTCCTATTCATAATAAGCCGCTAAACTGCAACGACAATTCGGATGAAAGGGATAACTTGGTTCATGATCTATTTTGTAGATACCTTCGCCACGTAATCCACCCTCTGACGCAGCCACACAGTAGCGGCACGCTCCTGATTCAGCCATCCATTTGACATACTCAATATCATTTTCGCGGTAACTATCTTTCTGCGCCTGCCCTATCACTCGTGTAAACTCTGTTCTTGCAAGTCGTTCAGTAATATACCTAGCGTTGTTTTTATATTGACCGTTTAACAGCCCACGTAATCGTCTAGCAATCACATTTGAGTTTTCACCTTGAATGATATTGTTTGTGAGCAACACGTCTAATTCAGCCTTTAAAACGTCTGTATTCTGCCATATTCGTTGACTAAAGTTAGCACCGTCAACTTGTGCAGCCACTATCTTAAATAGCTTTGTGTGTGACATTGGTACAACTGTTGAAGCTAGAATACCAGCTTGTCTTGCCTTTTCAGCTACATATTTGTCCGACAATTCTTGTTGCAAACCAACATCAGTATCAATACCAGCCCTAACCAGTGATAGCGCAACCTGTGACTTTAAATATTCAAGCCTATTGATACGCATTGTGGCGTTATAGACTTTCATTCGCCTGTTCACTTCGGCTGTAAAGTCTGTTTTAGCAGCATTTCTGCCAAACTTATCACGTAATTTGTTAGCGTAAGCCACTAACTCTTTAGCTTCACGTTCATAAGCTTCAATATCAGCAGTTTCCACAATATTGCGTTCAAACCCACGCAGTTCAAGTCTTGCATATTCGGATTCAATCTTGCGTGTAATATCATCAATTACTAAATCGTACCGCCTGACAATATCATCGGTATTTGTTGCCTTGTTCATGTAATCTTGTTCTTGTTTGAGCCGTTTTTTCCAGTATTCAGATGTTTGTTTCTGTCTCTGTGCCATTTGTATCATCTGCCTTTTCTGAATCTACTTGCACACCATAGCTATCTCTAGCTTGTTGCACTTGTGTAGCCTGTTCCTGTGCTAACAAGTCAGTAATTTCGCTCGGGTCAGTCACGTTTGGTAGGAATTGATACAAATACTCTTGTGGTACTCTAGCACCTGCACTCACTACTTGACCAATGGTTGCAACGTCATCAACTGGCATGTTATCTGTAAACACAAATCTAATCTCGTTAGGATCCACGCTCATACCGCTGGCTGATAGGTTTTCTAATGACTTGATGATGTTGTAACGTTGATACAGTCCAACTTCGAACGCCTTACGTTTGGTACTTGCCAACTCAATCGTTCCCAGCACCTTATACTTCATTGCCACACCACTGGCATTGCCTGCAAAGTTTTCATCTGTTAAATCAGGCGTGTGTGAGAACTTATGAATATCATGTGCAAGCCTATCCTTATAAGCTTCTGTACCTGTCACGTCATATTCCTTATGGATATATCCCGCGTCAACATTTGTCTGTTGACCAGTCATCGACACGCCAGACTTCAATAGCAACATGTTAGCCGACTTCATGGACTTCAACATTTCCATCTTGTCTTTAGCTAATTGCATTGCTGCACTCTCGTCCGTTGGGTCAATACCACTCATCATGCTTGACCCTTGCAACAATGTATCAATATCACCTTTAATGACAAGCATGGCGTCGTTTAAATCAGTCATATAATTGGCTGTATCTGATTGTGCTGCGTCATATAAATCAATAAGCGGAATAACGTTCTCAAAGTCACCAATTCTGAACTTATTGTTCTTATATTCAATCATTGGGAACACGTATAGTTCACTTACTTCATCTTGTACAGGTGTGCCATTGATTGAGGTTGGCTGATAGCTTGTATATTCTGTTGCAGTCCACGTTTCAACACGATACTCATTTGAGATAACATCATCATCAATGGTATCTATCAAGTGATAGCGCACTGCCATAATTGGTTGTGGCTCAACATCTAGTGAGTAGATGATAAACGTTTCTAGCGGACTTAATGCCACACTATGTTCAAGGTCATCATGTCCTCGATACACATACTCATAAGCACGCCCAAATCGTGTCATGTCTAAGAATAAGTCGCTGTTAATCTCATCAAAGTTATTGGTGTCTTCAACTGTATCAAGTCTCGCGTCATCATCGTGTTTAACTGTAATTGCATTACCAACACTAAATGAGGTTTGAAAGTCAGCAATGTATTTACCAAATGAGTGTACAGCTCTATGGTCTGCCTTGTCTTCATCAACACGGCGGCTCTCCTGCTCTAATATGCCAACGTTCAAACCTTTGTAATACTCATCTAACCTTTCAAGTCGTGGTCTTTGGTATTGATTGTGATGTTTGACAAACTGCATAACACGTTGTGATGTCAGATTATCCAAGCTGTCTTGATAGATTAAATTAGCTTTTTGATTATCACTAAAAATCTTTTGCATTGTAACTCCTTTATAGTCCTAAATTTTTGACGGCTTGTGCACGTTCCTGATAGCTCATGTAGTGGTTGTTAATCATGAAAGTAAATGGTTCCATAGCGTATCGCAGAGCGTCGATAGCGTGGTTATTTGCATCAACCGGTTTGTTCAACCAATTACCCATCTTGTCTTTGTCATACACATAAGTGCTCATCTCTTCCCATAAACCTTTAACATTAGGGTGCAAAATGTAATGATACGATTGCATGAATTGAACACCCTGTATCACACTGTCTTTGCCTTTTCCGGCCGGTTTAATATTAGGCACGTTGTAAACACCTGCAAGCTCGGCTATTAAACGCTGTTCAGCACTATCGGCAATGATTGGCAAACCATAGGCTTTGTGTTGTGCTAATGCTTGTGCTATATCTCGTGTCAACATGCCTTGTTGGTATATTTCGTCATACACATAGACAGTTCTATTTGTTTGGTCAATTGCCATGAACACACCAGCTGTTGGATCGTGCTTAAAACCAAAGTCAAGTCCTATTGTTTTAGGAAGTTTTGCAATGCTCTCCATGCTAAAGTCTTTTTGCTCGAACAAGTCTTCAAACACAAGTCCTTCTGCTACGCCCCACTCACCGTCAACCGCAACTCTTGCACGATTAGGGTTAGTCTTTTTCATGTTCACCATCATCGCAATGTACTGTTCATCTAAGAATGGGTTATCTCGGTATGTTGTGGTCAATGCCAGTGAGTTAGCTACCCTTGTGTCTTCATCAAAGAATTTAGGTTTCAACCAATGACGTTCGTTCCAGGGATTAAATGTCAATATGGTTTGATAAAAGCCGTCTGGATCATCAATCACACCACGCATAGATTCATCAACCGTTTCAAATGATTCTTCTAACTCCATTTGATAGGCTTCTTCAACCCATAAGCGACACAAGTTACCAGTCTCAACAGATATTGACGTGATAGACAGTGGTTTATCAGCACCGCGGAACAGTATCTTTTGTCCTGTTGGTTTATACGTTATTTCAGGCAGTGAGCCATTGAATTGAAAAAGGCTACCAACGCCCATGCGATTAGCAACCTTTTGTAATAATGTGAATGTTGATTGTCTGTTAGTGTTTGCGTATCGTCTCAATACAAGCCAGTTCACGTATGGTTTTGTCACAATATCAAGAATAACCTTAGTGGCTACACCCTCGCTCTTGCCACTACCACGGCTACCTTTGTAAGCTATGTACCTTGCCTTACTATTGAACAACGGCGCATAAGCCTTGCTGACCATTTTAGGAAGATTCCAATTGATTACAGGCATTAGACGCCCTCCTCAAATGGATTGATGTTAACAGTGATGTCACTATTGCTACCGGACAACAGTTCCGCTTTCTTTTGTGCAATGTCAGCTTCGGCGCTCAATTTACGTATCTGCTGTTCAATAAGTTTGTCATTATTTGGATAGCGCTTCATAATATCCCGCATAGCACTAATTTGTGTCTTGAAGTCAGCAGTTTTTTCAGTCTTCTCTACACCGATAGGAGTTGCCACAACAACCGTCTCTGTTATCTCACCAGTGACTATGCCTGTAAGCCTTTCAAGTATTTGTTGTGCCGTCATAATCTTAGATGAGGCTATTTGTTTCATGCGCTTATCTATGTATTCTTTAAGGTGAGGTTTTGTGAGGTTTTCGTAGCCGACCTCCTTTGCTGTTCGCTTACTATAACCAGCTTCAATCGCCGACTGCGTAGCGTTTCCTGTCTTGATATACTCATCAGCAAACTTCTTCTGCTTTGGTGTTAATTTCATGTCATTGTGTCACCTCCTTTCAGAAAGGCATTTTTTTGATTACTTAACGATTACAGCTTTGTTTGCATCGGGTGTGATGTTTCTGACCGAATATCCAAGCTTAATTGTTTCCTCAATAACCTCAATCACGTTGTATGGTAAATGCAATGCCAATACCGCTATCGAATGTATTTTGTCTTTCTCAATCATTTGAGTTAAATACTTTGATGATAACTCGTCCATCTTTTCTCCTCATTCACTGCAAAATAAAAAGCGCTTATACGCTTTTTTTCAATATTTTATATGTTAATCAATACTATAATATTTAGCAATTTCTTTAGTGATTAGCACAAGTACTGCCTCATATTTTATTTTCATCATTCTGAAATCGTTAAGAAATTTATTTTTATATTCTATATCAAAGCTATCATTTCTTGTATCATCCCTTATTTCGCTTATATAGAATTCTACGTTGACTTCTAGTGACTCTAGAGGATCAGTCATATCTTTGATATTATTAATCAACTCCTCAGAAGCACCACTAGGTAGTGCTTTAACGGCATCATTGAAATACTCATTATATTTTAGTTGATGTTTATTTCCAGCGGAAATGTGGATGTACATATCTGCAAAATATTTAGCATCTCGTTCACCTAATTCTAAATATTTGAACACTTGTGACATCATGCCAATAATTATTCGCATTTCATTGAGTGATTTATGTATTTCTCTTAAGTCTTGAAGGTACAAATCCTCATTTCTCTTTGAACGCTCATTATTACGTTCTGCATCAATTTGACTTTTAGCAACAAAATATGCAATCAGTCCAGAAGGTACCATTCCCAAGTAACTACCCCAAAAACCTAACCAATCCCCATTCCCGTTCGAACCCCGAGGCCAATGTTTATATTGAACAAATAATGGACCGCCAACAAAAATAAGCATTCCTAAAATAATTAAGAACAAAAACATTTTTTTACTCATGTCTCCAACCTCCAATAGCAGTAATTATACTACTAGAGAGACGAAGGTTGGATTAGAAATTATCGAATCGTTTAGACATCTTATCAAATTCCTTGTCGAAATCTTTTTCAAACTTCTTGCATCGATCATTCATTTTCATCATATATCTAATTACAAAGGCAATTAAGAACACGAGCGCAAATAACCAAAGTAGTCCAAAAATAATCGCAATCATCAATAATGTGTTAATCATAATTTTTTCTCCTAAACGTGTCACTCGGCAACTAAATAAAGTGTTCAGCTTTCAATCGGTCATCATTGTACTCAAGTGCATACATCAACTTGTTTGCACCAACAAAGCCGTTCATCTCCTCCCACTCGTCTGTCTTCTTAGGCGTTGAGAACTGCCTGATAACCACGCCTTGTTTGTCTTCTGTCTTCTCAAAGTGAAGATGACCAACGTGTATTTCAGTAGTGCTTGCGATACCCCATAACGTAAGTCACGCCGTAGCATGTGTGAACGATTCTCTCAATCATTCGATAATACCAATTTACACCCATATTTATGCACAAAACTGCATAAAAACCGCAGTATTATAGGACTGCGCCTAATATGTGTTTGACTTCTGTACGCCAAGCGATTGCTGTTCTTTCAGATATGTGAAACTGCTGCGCTACCTTTACCCATGTGACAGACTTGCTTGCATAATAATACGCAACTACTTTCTGCTTGTCTGGCTCAAACGTGGCTATCCAGCGCTCAACGTCTTCCTTTTGCTTTTTGAGACTGTTAAGGTATCTATCCTGCTCAATTCGTATCACCATGTCATCAACTGGACGTGTGTGTTTATTCTGTGCACGACCGCCACCTATATTCTCATCAACTTCTTGACTGTCATACCGTATCGTTTCTATACGCTGTTTAATTCTTAATTCGAGACGACCAGAGAAGTAGTCTCTCAAAATGCTATCTACTCTATCCGCCATATCGCCCTTTCTACTTGACCGGTACTGCCCTTCCAAATTTAAACAACTTCAATTGTTGTTCCGTCTCTTTACTTAATTTATTCATGACGGCTTGCGCGTCAATCTGATTACCATACGTCTGTCCTGATGTCTCCCACTCGCCGTTATCTGTCTTGCGATAACCCACTAGGTATACTTGCATTTCTATTACTTTCATGACTCTCCCTTCTACATGTTATAATATTAAAATCGTTAGGAGATATTATGACATTACTATTACTTCACGCTTTAATTTACTTTATGATTTTTCTATTGCTGATCACTCTTCTGATTGGCTTTTTAATAAATAGCCACGGCACAAAAGTAATTTCTATTTTCGGTATAACGATACAAATATTGATACTTGTCTACATAAATCACTTATAGTGAGATCACATGCTGTAAGTTGTGTCCTATTTCAATCATTGACTTTCACCCCACGAATAAGTGCACAATCAAAGCAAAAATCATTGTCATAATTATTGATGATGTACTAAAAACGTTCAATTTGTAGCGGTACTCAACATCTCCATTGAGTGCTTTGTCATTGATTTGTGATGGCATCATGATTATAAAATCAGCGGTTAGAATAATTCCGAACGATAGCCAATAGTCAATATGTGGCGCACCGATTTTCACGATAAACCAGTTCCACATAATCATGAATACCAATGGTGTTAATAATGCGTTTACCCAACCAAGACCGCTGGCTGCTATTTTCTTCTCTTTAATTGTCATGTTGTTTCTCCTCAACTTTCTCAATTTTTATCGCTGGCCCATATGCCACATTGTGGTTAAAATGTTCAACCTCCGATTTCAACGAATCGTAATCCCTATCCGATACAAACTCGCCATCTTGATAGTCATAATCGTAGTAACTATTGAACATCTCCATAAAATGCTTAGATGCTGACGTTATTTTGTATACTGTCATATCAATACCTTTCCACTCTTGATTTCGTAACCTGATTCGTTAGCATACGCATAAACAGCAGTGTTAGAGCAACCTATCCCATTAGCAATTACTCGAACGTCTGTCTCGCCTTGTTCAATCAACAGAATAAACTTTCCCTTGCGCAAGTTTTTTATTTCTGATGGCGGAACAGGTTTATTAACGATACCTTCTCTGGCTAACAACCTTCTTTTAGCGTATATCTGCGTCCTTGTCTTACCTAATGTGGCAGATATTTCACCAATTTCATAACCATCACTTAACATAGTTATCAATGCTTTAGTTTTTGTTTCACTCCAAAATGGTCGCTTTCGTCTCTTCCAACCGTTTCGGGTTTTAATTGTTTTTGCATCCATGTGCAGGCTTCTTCAAACCCTTGTTCCCTTTCCACGATACAAAATTCTGTTGCGTAGTTCGTCATTGTTTAACCTCTATTTCGTAAATCTCTAGTCTTGGGTTTTCTTTGTCAATATAGAAGTCATGATCGTAACCTCTGATGTTCTTAACACTGTCGTTCCCCAAAAATACAACACCTCGAACTTTAGCTTTTTGCATGCCATCAAATATGAATTTTTTGATAAAGTCCCAATTATCTGAATCAATTCTTCTGTCTGAGAGATACCAATCAAACTTTAATTTGCAAGGCCAATCAAACATCACACCATTAACCATTGCTTGTTCGACTACTTGTTTAGCATATAAAGTGCCTAACTTTTTTAATCTTGCTCCTGCATATCTATTCGTTCTTTCTGCATGAATATACTTGTTCAAAGTTTTGTCCCGATACTGCTCAACATTGAAGATAATTTTATTTTTCATCTTGTCTACGCTTTAATTTTTCTATAACTTTTAGTGCGTATGCTCCAGTAACCAAACCTCTTGGTGTTCCATCCGGTGTTAAAAATGCTTTCCTTGGTTCTTCAAATGAAATTAGTTTTTTTCTTGTTGTCATCTCTATACCTCCTTATTCGCTCTCTCGTCCACAGAAAGCGTCTTATTTGACGTTTTAAATGTCCCTTAGTGTATTTATACCTAATTAGTGTTCAACGTCTATTTTCATTGCTGTACTGTTTTAAATTAAGCAAATCTAGCTCGTTGCAGTCTATCGGCTAATTCTTTTTTGTCTTCTTCACTTAATTTTCTGCGTTTTTTTACCATAAATGAGCTTGAGTAGTCATCACTAATCCAACCGGATAGCCTATCTTCTGTTTTTTCTTCAATTTTGCCCATCTGCTCTGCGTATTTTCTGATGTGCGGTGGATAGGTAGTATCAATGTGCCACTTACCTACTTCAACATCGAAAATAACTATCGTCTCTTGTTCATTTCTTGCTAATGCCATATTTACTCTCCTGTATTTAATCTATGAACTTCTGCAATTCGCTCATCTATCTTGATACCTGTCAGGTGCTCCCTTTGTAAGAATGTTTCAACTCCTAGCGAGTGCGCCATCTGGTGATGCTCTCGACATAATTGCACCGCTCTGTGTTTCAAATGGTTAGTCTTTCGCCTGTCTACCCCTTGACCAATCGTGTCTAAATGATGTAGGTCGCTAGGTCTCTTGCCACATATCACACAGCACTTGTTCATTAGGCACTGATATTCCCAGTGGGCTATTTCTTGTGTTTCAAGTTCGTTCAGTGGTTTCACACTCAAAGCAATGTTGTGAAGCGCCGTGTAATCTAGCAGCATGTTGATAAACTCGTTTGTGTCCGACTTGTTGCCTTTGACTGCGCTCAGGCTAAACTCGCCAAAGTCTAAACCGTGGTAATACTCGTACATGCCGTAAAAATGTCTTCTTGTGCTTTCTACGGTTTCTAACCACGCTCCACCTACTTGTGACAACCAAACATCATTTAGTAGCGCAAACGCAAATCTACGCTGTTTTGGTGTTGGCTCATTATCATCACTAGCTATCACTGATAGAACTTGTTGATTATTAGTGGCGTGATACTTCTGCAAGGTATGCAAATCACCATCACTCATTCGTAATGTGACTAACCCTTTGTTTGGATCTAGCTTATTCACTTGTCCAAATAATTCAGTCACTAATCATCCTTCTCGATTTCCTCTATGCCCCAATTCCAAGGTTCACTATCAACGCACATGCGCTTTGCTAATGCGTACTCCACATCATCAAACTCCGGGAACACTCTTGGGTCTCGCATAATCACTCTGTCGTTTTCCGTACAAATCATTTGATAACTCATTCTCGTACATCGTCCAATCCGTCAAACACAACCGTGTTCTCTGCTTTTTTTGTAATCAATCGGCTAACAATCTTCTTGTTGTACATACGTTCCAAGTCGCCTCTATCGTTGTTTGTTGTCACGATAGTGCTGTAACGCTTGTTGCCGTCTTTATCTTTCACTTGCCTTGCTTCAGCAACTCGAAACCAGAACTGCTGTAACCTTTCAGTGGCACTACCTTCGTTTTTCATACCACCAGCCTCAGAACCAAAGTCATCAAGTATCAACACATCAACTTCACGCATTGATCGCTCAATGTTTTTTATCTTGATAGCTGCTTCGGTGTCGTTGAAGTCATACATAATCAACTCTCGTAAGTCCATAACGCTAACAAACATGCTTAACTTATTCGAGTGTTGTTTCAGTGCATCAATAATTGCTAACACCATGGCTGTTTTACCGGTACCAGCTTCACCATAGAACAAGACGTTGAAGTTACTATCAAACATTCGCTTAGTGATATCCGCTGACTTCTTCCAAATATCGTGTGCTAACTTTTGATTCGGTTGCACTTTTGGATGCCACTTCTGAAATGTAAATGTCTGCTCACCGCTAGTTCCCCAAACACTATCTCGTTTATAGATACGTGACCTATTCTTGATTAGCGCTTGTCTAACTCGTTCCTGGTCTTCACGTTCAACCTTTTCTCGCCACGCTTGCAGTTCTTCATCGCTAACCTTGTTCTTGGTAAAGCGTTCGTCGCTTTCTAACATGTCCTTGAGGCTATTCATCTTGTACCGTAGCCCCCGTTCTTCATCGCTGGTTTACTGGTCACCTGATTTTCGTTCAAGTAACTTTCAAACTTAGTGCCAAACAATGTTTCAGGTCTTAGATACTGTTTCATTTTTTGATCTGTTAACCATTGCTTGCTTTTAACATCAATCACAGTTTTAAAATCATCTAAACTAAACCCTTCGTTAAATCTTGCTTTGATTAACTTTTTAGTTTTAGTCCCACTACTTCGATACTTACTTCCAGTCTTTTCGTTCAAATAACTAACAACTTCTTTGTAAGGGAGTTGGTCGGGTTCTTCGGAACCGGACAATATATCTTTTCTATCCTTACCTAACCTAACCTTACCTAACCTATCCTGTGCGGACATTTGGTTGTCAATTGGTTGCACTTTGGTTGTCATCTGGTTGTCAATAAAGTAAGAACCATCTATATCAACGTTTAAAAGACTTTTTTCAGACCTGTAAATAGTTGGTTTCAATCTATCTTTACGAATCTTATTATTTAAATTCCAATCCTTAACCACGCTCACACCATTTTGAAACATGATGATAAATCCTTTAGCTTTTAGCAGTGATAAATCATCGCTATTTGCTCCGTATGCTCTACTTAGCATTTTTGCATTACCGATAAATCCCTCATCATCAGCTTCCATACCTAGATGAAAATATAGAAGCTGACTAGACATTGGCATATCGACAAATGCGTCGCTGGTTGTTATTTCTTTACTAAACATTCTTCTTTGTGCCATGTTTCTCCTTCGGGCTTCACACCCTTTCGTGTGGTTACGCCACATCGCCATCATACGAATGAACATCAACGAATTGAGCGACTTAAACTCTTTCCACTGGTTAATCAGTTTAGTGACGATGATCGGGTCATATCGACCTTAATTTAATTGTTTGGCGATTTCTGAAAGCATCTGTTTAAAGTCTTTGCCGGTGTAAATTTCTTCATCTTGGATATCGTCCCAGACTTTCGAGAATTCATATTTAATCGCTTTCTTTACTTCCTGAACTTCCGTTAACTTAGGTGGTTCATTTTCCAATGCTTTGGCTTGAACAAATTCTAGATTCAATAACCTTGTTAGCGCTCCTGTTGGTTTACCAGTAGCGGTAAAATTGCTAATCTTTAACCAGTCTGCCTTGATGGTTAGTGGTGTTTTAAGTTGATATGATTCGTTGCGTTCATCAATTTCTTTTTGTAACACTGGTTGTAATTGCTTTAGACGGCTAACATTCCACGTATTTTGTTCTTCCGTAATATCTTCAATAATTGAATCAGCGGTATCCTTAACAGCAAACAATCCACCATTACGTTCCGTTAATTCCTGTTCATAGTCCTTAACATTTTGCTTAACAGACTTCTTGATTAAGTCAGATACTTGCTTCATGTCCTTTTTCAAAGCAGCCATACTCTGCGCATCTACTTTGCTATCAATCGCAGTCACTTCGACACCATTCAGCGTTGCTCGCAAATCGTTCCAGTTTTGTGCCAAACCGTTTTCAAAGCTAATTAACGGCATTACTGTTTTTGGTTCACTCATTTCACGTCCTCCGAAGTCTCGCTCTTTTCAGCAAAAGGATTAGGCGCATCACCTGTATCGACTCCAGAAAATGGATTATCATTATCTTCTTCTGGTTGATTATCAATAATTTCTGGTTCAACGCTTGCCTCGTCAGTAGTAGTGATTTCTTCTGTTTCTGGAGTAACATCACGTGCTTCACGTTCATTCTTGTCGTCTTCTGCAATAGCCTGCGCAACCTTAGTTGTCTTGGGAGCAAACTTAAGCAAGTCTTTCATCACAGTTTTAATCGCCATTGCATCAAAATCTGTATACCATGGTGTCTGTGGTGTTTTACCGTAACGGTCTTTATGGTCTGGCCCCTTATAGGTTTGGCTGAACTTCATAGCATGATTAATCACTCGTTGGATTGGCCAATACTTAACAATGCGTTCACCATCTAAGTAATAAAATGCAAGGTATCCAGCTACTGGACTTTCACCATCTACATATGGATCATAATTTTCATTTTCCATTGTGAATTCATCAAATACATAGTTGTAATGTGGCTTATTCGCTTCATAAACAACACTTCCACCCAATCGACCAACACGACCGGTGTTTTGTACAAGCTTGATAATTCCTCGATAACCTAGTTGGAACTGAGCTTTAACATCTTTGGTTACCCACTTACCATCTACCTTTGCTCGCTTTCCATACGGAATGACATAAGCTTCACCAAGGTCTGGCAAGACAGATAAATCAAGAATGGCTGCTCGCATTGCAGCGTTTGTTAGGTCGTTCATGTTTGTTTTTGCTAAGTCTGGGTTTAATGCCACAACCGTTGACAATCCGCTTAAGAAACTAGCAGCGTTGTCTTGCAATATTTCCTCAAAATGCTTTTGCATCTTGTCGCTGTTAATAATTTTTTGAAATTGTGCTACTTCATTTGCCATAATTAATCTCCTGATTCTAACTGTGTTAATTCTTGTTCGAGTTCTTCTACGTAATCTTGGCAACCTTGAATTTCGTCCAACGCTGCATCACGTTCTTTGCATAAGTATTCAATTCTGCTCTGCTTTTTTCGCCATGCTGAACTTTCAACATCTGGCTGATAATGAGCTAACGCATCTTGTACCATTTGCATTTACCTCCTAGAAAAGATTTGTTGAACCTAACAATTTCATGTCATAGTTACTTTCAATAAATCGAGTAGTTAAACTAGGATTAATTGCGTTCCCTAGTTTTCGGTATATCAAATCCCAATCATCACAAGAAAGTTGTTTTCCCAAAATCTCATTGCACATTCTTAAAAAAGTTTCTCTTTGTCCTCGTGTCAATACGTAATAATTCACACAGCGAGATAAGGAATTTATTGTCTTCACTTTCAAATCGTCATCATTGGTAAAATTACCATTAATGAAAATATTTAATTCAGGAATGATGATTATTTCGCCTGATTCATTAACAAATATGTTGAAATACTTGCCAATAATTTTTAATGATGTTTGGTTTACTACCAAAGTCATTTGCATTTACCTCGTTTCTTGCTATAATCGAGATATAAATTTCTTGCGAATAATTTATATCTTTGCGCTTTAACTGTTCCAGCAGTTGGGCGCTTTTTTATTTAACCCGCATATACTTGTTGCTACCATCTGTGCCACCCATGCGTTCCAGACGATGCTTGTTTCGTTGATGTTCACGTTCTTGTGACTCACCTTGTATCATGCCGCCTATGAACACGAATACAAGCACGATTGCTACTGCTATTATTTGTAAAATCACCATTATATTTCTCCTTATGCTGCTTGCAAAAACTTATTAATGAAGTATTGCTGCCCCTTACCAGTTACTTTTGGTGTTTTAGTTGTTACGTTTACCCCATTTGAGTTGATATGGTTATGTTCCTTTATTTCAAACAATCCAATTTCCATGCTCTTTTGAGTTGGCATGTTGTAATCTGTTCCCTTACGTCGAATTAGATAACCATTATCACGCAGCCAAGTAAATAATCGGTTAGCACCTGTATCAATGCCATTCTGTTTCAATAGCTTTGCTAGTTCACCAACCAAGATACTGGTTTGACTTGCACTCACCGCGTCAGCGAACAATGCTTTGGGCTTCATTTCAGCAATAATCTTGTCCTTATGTTCAAGTAGTTGTTGTGAAGCTTTCAAACCCAACGCCATTTGATAAGACGGATCACTGGCTAATTGCTTGTAACGTTCTTCGACTTGAATGAAATAATTACGAACTTGCTTACCTTTTTCGTTGCGTTGAAGCATTGCAACTTCCTTGGCCATGCTGATTGTTAAATTATATTCAACGCTTGGACGACCACCGTTTTTGGTTTTACTCAAAAATGAGTAAAAGTCGATGCCCTCTGTAAAGCCATATTCAATCATTCTTGTTATCCAATCATTGAAACGTGCTTTGACATTTAACGCATCATGCAAATCACGAGCGTTGACTCGAGCCTCGCCTTGCTCGTTTTGATTAATCTTGATAATTTCTTCCATACTGTTTACCTTCCGTAAAATTTAGTTTGTTCATCTAGCCACTGCTGAACCGCCTTTTTGGGATAACCGTTTTTCATGTTCGGCTGTTCAATATAAGGAAACCCATCAGCGTAGATGTAATTATTGACGTTGTTTATGCCGACCCCTAGAAAGCGAGCCAACTCTGATTTATCCATCACCTCTGGCAATTCACTTCGTTGGAATATCTTGATAAGTTCATCTAGCTTTTCAAGTAGCTGTTTTACCATTGGTTATCCTCCTTTCTAAACTCCTGTAAGCTCGCGCATGGCACGAATAGCTTTTTCGCTCACCGGGCCGCCTAATTTACCCGATACAATATTTGACCAATCTGCTGGTTTTAAATTGCTTCCAATCTTCGGATTGATGTAATCAACAATTTCTTGATTGCTCATTTTCCTAAGAATTTTAGCAACTGATTGAATTTGGTCGATTATAGGAGACGTTTTAAACTCCAACACTGCTCGTTCTGTCATGGATATCCTCCTCTCGTTAATTTAGCAAATTTATTTGACAAACTATAAATTTATAGATACAATTACAGTATTAAATGACCTGCAAAAAATACTTAACTTACGCGGTTTTCTAACTCTCACATCATCATATCGCGGGGTATTTTTAGCAACGTTGTTATCAAATATCTTTGCTGTAACTATAGAATACCATAAATTTATAGTTTGTCAACACGTTTCTATAAATTCATAGTTTTTTAGGTCAGCATCATCAGAGGAGCTGATATTATGAATGTTTATCACAGAGTTACGAATTTAGCCAAACAGAAGAAAATCTCAATTTCTAGCTTAGAAAAATCCGCAGAACTTCCCAACGGAACGATTTATAACTGGAAAAACAGCAAACCTAACATTGAATATGTATCTCGAGTGGCGGGCGTTTTAAATACTACGGTAGATTACTTGGTTGGTAGAACTAATACACCAAACTCAGATTTTGAAAGTTCCACAGTTGATATTTTAGATGACGAAACTATTCTTGCTTTCGATGGTATGGAAATAGAAGAATCTGAAAAAGAAAAGTTACGCGATTATGCACGTTATATTATTTCCTTGCGTGAGAAGGAGAATAAATGACAGAATTTTACAATTACAGCGAACAACTATATCCTGAAATAGTTCAAAACGTTGAATCAATAGCTCGTAAAAACAACGTAATTGTTATACTAGCTGATAATTTACTTTCTCACGTTCCTGACACAGCCTTGGTTAAAAGTCGTGCAATTATAATGAATGTTAATTTTGATATCGGTGTTGATTATTGTTACCGACTATCGCACGAATTAAGTCATATATTGTATGGTGATCATGAAGCACAAGCAGTATATCAATTTAGTGAATACGGTAAACGTGGTGAAGAACTACTTGCTCATAGAAACGCTATCAGAATGTTAATGTCTATTGAAATGCCAACAACTGTTAATGGTTTTATGGAATATTACCGTGTGCCTTCTTGGCTCGAACGTTACGCAAATGAAACATTTAAGTCTCTCAGTGTTGTAGAATAGGTTTATGTGCTAAGCGTCCACAATAAAAAGCTCGGAGATTGAGAAATGACAGAGAAAAAAGTTTTAGGGATTCTTGCTATCGTTTTTGGAGGCGTTGGCTTGTTGTTTTCGTGGGTGCCTTTTATTAATAATTTAGCATTCGTTATCGGTTTGATTGGACTTATTTTAGGTGTTATTGCGCTGGTCTTGAATCGAAAAAATAAAAAGTTACTAGCAATAATAGGAACGGTTGTAAGTTTGTTATCATTGGTATTAGTCTTGGTAACACAAAATTCTTATTCAAAAGCATTTGATAATGCGACTAAATCTGTTTCAAATTCGACAGACTCTTCTAGTACGAAAGAAAAGTCATCAGCTTCTAGTTCATCAGAAAAGAAAACAATTCCAAAAATTATTAATACCCCTATTTCGGTTGATAATGGTAAATTTGAAATTACGGTAACTAGTTATAAAATCATCCCGGCAGGCCAAGCGGGAAATGAGTATGGTGACAAAACACTTATCGCATTCTGGTATAACGTTAAAAATATCAAGGACGATAAACTTGATCCAATGAGCGCTTGGATAGTATCTGGTGATGTAAAGGCTGTTCAAGATAATAATTCATCGCAAGTAAACACATTAAACATTGGGAGTTTGCCTGATGAAAAGTTTTTAGACGCACAGACACAAGATATTAAAATTGGGGCAACGGCAGAAAATGCAGTGTCTTACGAACTGTCAGATGATACAACTCCGGTTACCCTTTCATTTTCTAAAAGCGTGGTTAATGATGACGTGATTGCTAAAGAAACATTCAATGTAAAGTAAACCAATGCCCTTATGGGCGTACATAAAAAAAGCACACCCATCCGGCTAAAGACTAGGTGCGCTGATAACATGAATTAAACGCACGGGGCGTTCTATTAGATTATAACAGATATAAGCCCCCTTTTTAAAGGAGGTGTTTTATATGGCTTCAATATACAAAAGAGGTAAAACATTTACCGTCAGTGTATCCGTACCCTATCAAGGCGGATACAAGAAGAAAACTAAATCAGGTTTCAAAACAAAAACCGAAGCAAACCAATGGGCTATAAAAACAGAAGGTTCTAAAATTGATGGCGATATTGATTTCAAACCGTCACAACTTCTTTCTTCCTATATAAGTGAATGGATTGATACATATAAAACAGACGTGTCACGTTCAACGCACGTTGGTTATGAAATGACATTAAAAGCTGTTAGTGAATACTTTGAAAATACATCGTTAGATCAAGTAACTCGTCATGATGCACAAAAGTTTTTAAACGAATATGGTCTCTCCCACTCTCTTGCTACAAGCCAAAAAGTCAAAGGACATCTAAGTGGAATATTGAAGGATGCCGTAGCTGATGGAATAATAAGGGTTAACCCTTTTGAAAGATCAAAGCCGCACGGTACTAATGCTAAGGACAGCTCGCTAAAATTCCTAGAGTATGCAGACTTCAAGCGCTTTATAGAATATCTAAAAGAAAACCACGAACCAACCCATGATATTATGTTAGTAGCTTCTTTATCGGGTGCTAGATTGGGAGAAGTATTAGCTCTTACACCTAACGACATTGGTAATGGAACAATCAACATCAACAAATCTTATGAGGAACGTCTGAATATTGTAAAAGAGCCTAAAACTCCTAATTCAATCAGAACTGTAGATGTTCCAGAATGGCTAACAGATTATTTACTTACTTTACCTAATGACAATAACGAAAGATTATTTAATCGTCAGCAATCCAGTGTTAATCGTGAATTGCAAAGAATATTGACAAGATTAGATATCCCCAAAAGAATAACTTTCCACGGATTAAGACACAGTCATGCTTCTATGTTGATTTCTCAAGGGGTAGCTGTAGAATATATCAGTGAACGATTGGGTCACAAAGATATTTCTATCACTCAAAAAACATATCTACACCTCTTACAAGTGAAGCGAAATAAGGAAATATCACACACCATCACGCTTCTTAATTTGCTATAATTTTCGATATTTACTACAGTTTTACTACAAGGGTATCTGAAAACCTTATGTACCAGTGCCCCTAAATCTTATTCAAAGAAACAGCTCGCAAACCAATGATTATGCCAATGCTAATTTTGGTTTAAGTAAAAAAACATCTAGAAAATAATCTAGGTGTTTTTTTATTTCACAAATTATTACTAATTCACATTACTTTGATTCAAAGTCCAGCGTGATTCCGGTGTCGTTGGTAAAATCATTAAAATAAAGAACCAAATATTTCCGATAATCGGAATCAAATCAATAAATATCCAACCAGCACTTCGATTTGTATCGTGCAGACGGCGTGCTTTCAAAGTAAAAGTAGCAATCCACACAATTATCATGACGATTCTTGTTGTCAAATTAGTAGACAAGTCACCAACAGTGTAGATATCTTCAATTGAATGACCTTGCATATTTTCCAAGATGCTAACTAATATTCCACCCAAAAAATAATTGACAATTAACGGTACCCAGTACTGTGTCCTTGTTGCCGTTGCATGCCAAGAAAACATTTTTGTCCAAAATTCACGATAAGCATTAATCATATGATTTCCCCCTTTTCTCTCATCATCAATCAATGATAACACTCTTTTTGGAAAAAGTTAATTTAGAGAATCAAGCTAGAATATGTTGACAATATAAAAAGCAGCTTACTCTCAAACAACAATTTCCAAAGCTTACACTGGGTAAATTATTATTTTCTCATCTAAGCATCTGCTGAAATAGAGCTATCAGGCACCATCAACATTTCTAGCCTAAACGCTGAGTAAACTGCTCCTGGATTGAAAGAAACCCATTCCCGTTATCGTTAAGGATAACTTCAACAACTCGCATTGTTATTAGGACTTCCTCCTAATCTATACACATAGTATAGCATATAAATGCTCCAATTGCAAACGCTTACATTTATGATATATAAACCACCTCAAATGACCAGAAAAGCCAACTCAACAAATTGTGAGTTGGCTTTTTACTAACTGCTCCACTTGGATTCGAACCAAGGACCTGCGCATTAACAGTGCGTTATTCTACCACTGAACTATGGAGCAATGAAATAAACAATGATTAAATTATAATGTATTAATTATTAGTTGTCAACATATTTTTCAGAAAAAAATATGTACTTTCATAATACAATTTTAATAATAAAAAAAGCCCCAACAGACAGGACTATATCGAGGAATTTAATTTCAATCGTCTGTTGGGGGTAGTAATGTTGTGAACAAACATTACTATTTTAGTATAGCCACTACTTTAACAATTATTCAAACAAATGTTAGGTTACTTATCAAGATGAATGTTTCTCAAAAATACTATGATTAATTTGTATCAGAAATTTATCCCCGCAATATTCGAACATTAGGGATCATTTAACTTAATTATTCGTAAAAAAGCTGACATTATTTCTGCTTGTCGTTTGTCAGTATGTTACAATATCATCAGTACAAATTAAGGAGCTATCATGACATCACGTAAAATCCCTTCAATCATGGGAACGCAACATCCAGATAATGCTAATGCGCCATTCTGGGAAAGTTCTCAGCAACCATTTATCAGTGCCTATCGAGAAACCGGTGAAGCATTTGAAAACTTTAATGAATTAAATGTCGATGAGTATATGTGGGATTGGGAAGGTAAACATGCTGATGCAGCTGTCATTGATCGCTTGTTTAGCACAGAGTATGATTATTTCAAAGATCATCAAATCGGTCGTGACAAGTTTTTAACTTTCCGTTTCCCTAATATTTGGGAAGAAAAAGGCTACAACTTAATGCAAGCGATGACCGCCTTCTTAAGTTCTGAAGACTTCGCCCATGATCTTGGATTCTCTCGACCATTATTTGAAGCTATTCTGCCAATGGCACAGCGTGCAGACCAAATTTTGAAAATGCAAGTTTTGTTTGAAAAATTAGCAAATTTCAAATCAGCAGAATTTACTCGCTCTGATAAAAACACACCCTATATTGAAATGATCCCTCTTTTTGAGGATTTTGAAACGCAATTACATGCACCTGAAATTTTAAAGGAGTATTTAAACCTCCACGAAGAACATTTTGGCTTCCGACCAAAATATATGCGTGTATTCTTAGCCGGATCGGATTCTGCTTTAACAGCTGGATTTATGAGTTCAATTACCGGTAACAAACTAGCAATTGCGCGACTTCATGAGTTTGCTGAAGAAGAAAACATTGAAATTTTCCCAATTTCAGGAACCGGATCAGCAATTTTCCGTGGTGGTTTATCTCCACACCGCATCGATCGCTACGTAACAGAATTTCCAGGGGTACGCACAGCAACTGTTCAATCAGCATTCCGTTACGACTTTCCTATTGAAGAAGTGCAAAAAGGCATCGCTGAATTAAAAGAAAAATTGCCGGTTGCAGAACCATTAAAAATTTCTCTTGATGATCAAAAGATTTTAACTGAGATAGCTGAAGAGTCCGCTAAGTTTTATTCTAATACGCTAGACAATTTGGTTCCTAGCATGCAAGCGATTTTCAAGGCGTTCCCAAAGCGTCGTGATCGCCGTCAACACGTTGGTGTTCTTGGATATTCACGTTCAGTTGATGGCATCGAATTACCAAGGGCCATTAACTTCACTGGCTCATTCTACTCAGTCGGTGTCCCACCAGAATTTATTGGTTTTGGGCGCGCATTGAAGCATTTAGATGCTGATCATTTGAGCGTATTTGTTCGCTCATATCCTAGCATGAGCAAAGACTTTAATGAATTAGCACGCTTCGTTAATATGGATGCTTTGCAAATTCTAAAAACTCAAAATGCTGCTTGGGCCGAAGTTGAAGAAGATATTCTCATCATGCAACGTATTTTCAAGTTTGAAATTGGTCCTCAAACGCGCGAAGAACAACAACATGCTGAAATAGCACTTCAAGTAGTGCAATTTAAAGATGGTGCTCCAGTTGCCATTACAGCCCTTATTAACCGCATGGCACAATTACGACACTTCCTCGGATAAAAAGCCTAAACAGGCTTTTTTTATTTGCTCTCAGTTCGCCTTAACATTGAAATTTTGATACAATGATACTAATTTGTTTGAAAGCAAGAGTCAAAATATGCCAGATTTCCACATTATTAATATAGTACAAGATAAACACCAAGATATACAATCTGCAGATTTTGTCTCTCACGTGAAAAATTCACTAAAATTTGTTTCGTGGCATGAGGCTACATTTGACGCAGAAATAACTTTTATAGCAAAAAAACTGGCCAAAAACCTACCGGATGAATCATCAAATCATGTTATTTTAGTACTTGGCAACGACAACACCTTGAATGCAGTATTAAATGGACTACTTAGTGTCGAGCGCCAACATCAACTTCCTATTAGTTATATACCTTTGGATCTCCATACTAATTTCACACCCGCGCTCTATCTCAAAGATAAGACGAATATCTTACCTCAATTACAGCAAATTCATCATCCTAAATTTTTAAATATTGGCAAAATCTGTGGTGATATACCCAAACAGCAGACTAAATATTTTATTAGTAGTGTTGGCATTGGTTTTGATACTGCACTCACCGAATACAAGAAAAATAGTATTAAAAATACCAGTCCATTCAAACTTAACATATTAAAAAATCATTTTTTGACAACTAAAGCCTTCTTTAATCAGAAAAGTTTTCCTGTAACGATTAACGCTTGCTCGGAATATTTGCAACTACCAAACTCCTTCCTACTAACCTTAAAAAACAAAGCAACTGCAACATCTACTACTGGCAACCTGCCAGAAACTTCGATAGAAATTATTGTTCTTAGGAAAATGAAGATGATGCAATTTGTCACGGGTATTATTTTCAATCATAAATATTTAAGATCAAACATCATACATCACGTTAACCTATCCCCTGGAGATGCTATTCATGTTCACGATATTCAACCTGGACATATTGATGGCGGACTACTTGGAAATGGTAGTTTTTCATTTAATGTTGATCAACAGTCTTACCCATTTTGGATTTAAATTGCAAAATAAACCCACTAACCTAAGTTAGTGGGTTTATTTAATAGATTGAATCTTGATGAACGTTCAGCTTGCCCAATTACCGTCGTAATCACACGTTTTGAAACAAGATTTTGTCCAAATTCTAATACTAAATCATCTTTATAATATATTGCTGCAATTGCACTAACTAGGGTGGGTACAATGCTGTTAGAATGACCATGAATCAAAGATTTTTCAACTGCTTGCGTGTAACTATCACTATTCAACAAGCTCCAAATAACCGCCTCCAATGTTGGCGAAGCTTTACCATTTAATTCGATTTTATCAGCTGGTATATTTGAAAAATCAGGTAGATTGAGATCATAAAACGCAGTCAGTTCATTCACAAAAACTTGGTGGCGAGAATAATACTCAAATCCAAATGCTAATCCATTTTCTACGGCATCAGATATCAAATGCCCGTCCAATATTTGACTGACAATAAGGCTGAGCACCCCCACACTGACCAGAGCTCCCTCGTCATTGTGCGTTAAACCCGCTATTCTATGTAACATCAGCATGGCTGGTTCATCATTAATAAAAGAAACCCCTACTTGATGATATAAATAGAGAGATACTGGCAGCATACGTGATAGTATATTTTCACTATCAGCATCATCAGTACCAATTCCTGCTGCCAATATGTCTCTATTTTTAGTATAGTTTTCTAACGCCTGCTTGGTCACAACATCCACATCTTGAATTGTTCCCATTGGTGCATATTGGCGCTTTTTGTACCAGTTTTGCAGATGAATCATTACATCTGCTAACTGATAACCTCGTGATAAACTAGCGGTTGTTGTCAGTGCCAAGCTTGTCTGGGTACCCCATCTCAGCTCATGATCTGACTCACCTCGTAACAATTTTTCCTGTTCACGAACTGGCAAATAGGCAATACTTTCGCCTACAGCCATTCCTTTCAACAAAAATTGAATTGTCGATCCTTTTTTAACCATATTTCATTTTATCATGAATTAAAGTAAGTTTTTGATTTCTTTCACCTTATCTAATGATTCCCAAGGAAGATCGATATCCGTACGTCCGAAATGTCCGAATGCAGCTGTCTGCTTATAGATTGGACGACGCAAATTTAAGTTGTTAATAATAGCTAATGGTCTGAAGTCAAACAATTTAGTTATAATTTCATTGATTTTTTCTTCAGAAACTTTGGCTGTACCAAATGAATCAACATTCAGTGATACAGGGCGTGCAACACCAATTGCATATGATACTTGCAATTCCAACTTATCAGCGACCCCAGCCGCAACCATGTTTTTTGCAACATAACGAGCATAGTAAGCGGCAGAACGATCCACTTTTGTAGCGTCTTTACCTGAAAAGGCACCGCCACCATGATGGGCAGCACCACCATAAGTGTCCACAATAATTTTACGTCCTGTTAATCCTGAATCGGCTTGTGGCCCACCTAAAACAAATCTTCCAGATGGATTAATATAATAAATCGTGTCTTCGTCTACCAAATCTTGTGGTAATACTTCATCAATGACATGTTTACGAATATCAGCTCGCAATTGCTCTAGTGTGACTTCGTCATCATGTTGTGTTGAAAGGACCACAGCAGCGATGCGCTTAACTTTATCATTATCATCTAATTCAACTGTTACTTCACCTTTAGCATCTGGTCTTAGATATGGTAAAATTTCGTTTTCACGTGCATCACGAATCTTGCGCATTAAACGATGCGACAAAGCCAACGTCAATGGTAAATAACTGTCTGTTTCGTTAGTAGCATAGCCAAATACCATACCTTGATCACCAGCTCCAAGTTGGTCTGGATCATCTTCTGCATTATCGACAGCTTGTGCAATATCCCCTGATTGCTCAACAATTTTATTAGAAACGTTAACTGAATCGGCAGTAAATCCTAGTTCAGCATGATTATATCCAATTTCACGAATTGTATCTGTCGCGATTTTGCGAATATTAACATAAGCATTCGTGGATAATTCACCAAAAATGGATACATCTCCTGTTGAAGTAGTCACTTCAACCGCTGAACGTGCTTTCGGATCTTGTTCGAGAACTGCATCTAAAATAGCATCAGCTATTTGATCAGCTATCTTATCTGGATGCCCAGCAGAAACTGATTCCGATGTGAAATACTTTGCCATGAATACTCTCCTACGTTTGGTCGTCACCTTTGAATCAAAATAAAAAGCTAAGAGTCGCATAAAAAAGCGCGTTCGACAAGCATAGTCGAACGCGCTAACGTGACGACTATCTGTACAGATGGACCACCATGTCAAAACTGATGAAAATACACTCTCGTAGCTGCTTTTCGTTATTTTGCCGGTTGGTGCAGGGTCATTGTGCTGTATCACTCGCCTACTCTTGATAGCTGTTTTAAATTGTATAGACAATCATATCAAATGGTTCATTAAAAAGCAAATAACGTTTAAAATATTTCATCTGTAACTATGTCGTTATCAAAACGACAACTTTACAATTCAAATTTACGGTACAATATTAGTCATGGAACAAGATTATTTTCAACAATCAAATATGGCCCATCGCCTGCCAGATGGCCGTTCAATGCCCCGACGCTTAAGCAATGATGCTCAAGACAAACGAAGTTTTGAAAATTTTTATCCGATACATTTTCGTGACCGCCGTTTTTGGATACCACTGTCTGTAATCGTGATTTCTCTAAATATTATTTGGTGGCGATTACCCCTACTCCATACCCAATCTCTTCAAGGTTCCATTACTTGGCAAATTGCACCATTATTTTGCTATACAATAGCAATAGCAGTGGGTATGGCGCTTATGATGACTCAGAACTTCCGTAGTCTGATTAGTTATATTTTTTTTGCTGTTGGTAGCTTGTTCACATTTAGTTCATTAATTCAATCAAGACATGAAATATTCGTCCTATTATTACTCTTATGTGTCTTCTTAGTCATCGTTCAACAACTCTGGCTTGGTTTACAAAATATTCTAGGATTAATTTTACTGGCCGTTCTAGCGACGTTCACAGTGCCTATTGCTATTTTTTATGTACAAAATAATTTTGTAACCGAGAAATTTATTTTGCAATTATTACCCATGTTTTTCAGCTTTATTTTCTATTTCAATCCCATCTTAATGCCAAATCCCGATGGTAGGAAATTGAGTATTTTAACACTTGGTCTATTCTGGGTTGTATTGTTCAGCCATCATGTTGGTATCAGCACTATCTTTGTTGTACTTTTTAGCTTATTGGCTTTTGTACTACAGTTTATGAAGGCTAAGTTGGGTAATTGGCAGAATATGGGCTATATCTTATTACAAGCTTTCTCAATGTTATTGTTATATCATTAAAAAAAGAACACAGACGTGTTCTTTTTTTGCTTACAAATACCAATATTACTTCAATGATAACCAGCCTTCAATCATCTCTGTTAACCTAAGTTCAGCCGTCTGTCCTTTTAGCCAGACTAATCCAGGTATTTGATGACGCAAATAGGTTAATTGTCGCTTTGCGTACCGCCTAGAATCTTGTTGCAGTTGATTAATAGCTTTATCCAAAGTTACCTGATCGCGTAAGTAAGGGAAAAACTCCTTATAACCGATGGCCTTCCCTGATTGTAGTTTTTCCCCACCAGCGTCCAGAATTGTCTGTGCTTCCTTCAACACGCCATCTTGAACCATTTGTGTAACACGGTTATTGATACGTTCATAAAGTAGCTCACGGGGCCAATCAAGGCCTATAACCAACGCATCATACTTTGGCCGTTGTGTTAATTTTGCATCTTTTTTCCCATATTTTGCAATTTGAATTGCCCTAATAACGCGTTGCTTGTTTTTTAAATCTACTTTTTGAGCACGATTAATATCTAAAGATTTTAATTCAACAACTAATTTGTCTAGTTCATAAGCATTTAATTTATGCACTTCTTCCGTATCGCTTGCGGCGTATTCTAGTTCTTGAAAGCCTAACAAAGCTTTAACGTATAACCCAGTGCCACCCACAATAATTGGTAATTTTCCTCGTGAAATGATATCAGCGATCACTTTATCTGCAGCAATAATAAAATCGCCCACAGAGTAATTATCTGTTAAATCTACAATGTCAATTAAATGATGCGGAACAATGTTTTGTTCCTCTTTAGTCACTTTGGCAGTTCCGACGTCCAAGTTGCGATAAATTTGCATCGAATCAGCTGATACAATTTCACCGTTGAGACGTTGTGCCATCTGAATAGATAAGCTGCTTTTCCCAGAGGCTGTTGGCCCAGTCAACACTACTATTTTATTCATTAACTTTTTGTATCTCCTTACGTATTCGACAGGCCAACGCTACTTGATTTGTGATGATTCCTGGTAATTTTGCTTTGAATACAGCGCGCATATCTTCTTCCTTGTCAACCGTCCAAGGGCGAATGGGCAATCCTATACGCCAAAATAATTTTGGCTTTCTTTTTAGTATTCTAATATCAGGATGTACAAATTTAAATACACCAATAATTTTTAACCACCAAACTTTGGGCGAAGGCCAGAATACTAGTGCAGCGATTTTAGCATTAGGTTGAAGCTTCCGTATTATTTTTAATGATTTTAAATTGAAGCTTTGATAAGTAATACGATATGTCGGATCAAACTGATTCACTAAATTTAGAACTTCTTGCTCAATGCCTGGATAGTCAATATGATCTGTTTTTATTTCTAAAAGTAGCGTTTTACTAAACTTTTCATTTTTTAAAAAAATTAATAATTCTTCTAGTGTTGGGATTGAAACATTATTCATCATTGGCTGTTTATAACTGCCTGCGTCCAACATTTTTATTTCTGCTAGAGTTAGTTCCTTTACTAAACCAGTCCCATTGGTTGTTCGATCTACTGTTTCATCATGGATAACTACAAGATGCCCATCTTTAGTACGATGTATATCAGTTTCAAGCATATCAATATCATATGCCAAGGCTGCCTCAAAAGCAGGTAGTGTGTTCTCTGGAGCAACTACTCGATATCCGCGGTGTGCTATTATTTCTGTCATGTTTTACCCAATCATAGTTATTTACAAATGCGCTGAAATGGTTGATAATAGTACTTAAAGAAACTTAAGAAAGTGGAAAAAATATGAAATCATTTAAATTAGGTGTTATCATTGGAACTTTTGGAACAGCTGCTGCAGTTGCTGGAAGTGCTTTAGTATATCGTCACAAGGTTATCAAGCCTATTGAAAAGGCAGAAGAAGAGTACAATGAAGTCTCTAAAGCAGCTATCAGAAGAAGCGTTGCTGCACATCAATCACGATACTAAGAAAAAGAACCGCACTATTGCAGTTCTTTTATTTTGTCTTTTTACCTTCATAACGATTAAAACCACCTCGTAATATGAAAACCTTATCTTTTTCAAAACCTTGTTTGCTTAATGATTTAGCAGCTCGCACAGCGTCACGAAGGTTATCATCGTATAAAAAAATATCGCGATCTTTACGCAAACCAGATTTTCCCTGCAAAAAATTCATAGCAACAATGTTTCGAGATCCTAAAATGTGTGATCGTTTATACAACGTACTTTCACGTACGTCAATAATTTGACCATTATCTGCTTCTAGTTTTTCAGTAAATTCAATGGGCTTTAACAATGTCCCATGCATTTTTGCCGAGACAAACACCCAAAGCCAACCAGCAAATGAAAACAGAATCCATGCAAATGCAATTGTCGCTACCAATAATAATATGTTATTCATATTTTTCCTCTTTAACCTCTTAAATAATCTTATTTAATTGTACCAAAAAAAAAACGCTTTGTAGCGTTTAAGAAAATAAACTTTTAATTTTTTCAAGTGCCTCATGCTTCAATATAAGTTGTCCATGTTCATGCAGAACCTCATGTGTAACATGGCTGATACGAGAAAATTCTAAAGCAATTGCCAATTCATTTTTTAATTGTTCTTGACTGACAGAATGATCCGGAACTAATAGATTTAAATAATACGCACCCTCATACAAATATAGGTCAGAGACTAAATTTTCGATTTTAAGGCTATTCGCAATAGCAATAGCATTCTCAAAATCTGATAACGCCAATATTACTTGCGTATTTTCAAAGTTCTCTTGAGAACCATCTTTATGATCACTTGAAGATACTTTTGATTTCACAATATCTCCTTTATCTGATTGACGCAATTCTTGACGTCTCTTGTCAGAAATATTATCAATATTTGCCGGTTGCTTACTAGAAAAATTAGTAATATTATCTAATATGTCAGAAATTTTGTTTTCTTCATCTAGTCGTGAAATGAATAATTCCAATCCATTGCGGTTTGGTAAAATTTGAAACGAAACTTGATCATCATCTTCAAAATCATGCTCAGTATCTACTTCAGACAAAATATTATAAAAAAAAGATTCGATTTTTTCATGATTACCTAATAATTCCATTACAGTAATTCCACGATCTTTTAAATCAGAATTATCAATCATAACACGGATTGTATTTTCATTAATTCTTTCCTTTTCCATATTAATATTCCTTTCAAAATTTATAGATCAGAGC
>JACRYO010000179.1_pt1 | contig 41213 bp, 68 predicted proteins | sample 8023221 | NCBI WGS metagenome assembly JACRYO01 (sample SAMN15823180, study PRJNA655841) | gut metagenome | isolation source: fecal sample D85 from dog with diarrhoea from SPCA | host: Canis lupus familiaris | place: South Africa: Mmabatho, Mahikeng | collected 2019-09 | reverse complement strand
TATCTCTCTATACTTTTCTACAAACTTGAAACGATCTTGATGAAGTTTCTTGCTCCAATTTGTTTGCCGATCCAGCTCACGCATCTGCTCAAAGCCTTTTTGAATCTCTTTGTAATAAAATTCGATGTTTGCAGTGGCTTTCCAATGCCTCGATGTTCGAACTCCTGATCCTGTTTCAGCCATTTCTAACTTAACTAATTCCGCTCGTTCTTTTGATTTTTTATCTTTCTGAATCTTCATCATGATTTTCTTGAGGATGATGTCACTGTATTGTGTAATGAGATCCATTATTTCTCCTCCTCGATCTCACATGCCTGTTCAAACTGTCTAGTGATGTTTTCTAACGCTTTTTTGTACTCGATAATACTTTTTATCGTTCTTTCTTCACTTAACACGTAATCGCGTTGTATCGCCTTTAAACACGATGAGACCGTTTGAAAGTATCCGATATCTGCTCGTGATTCTTCTTTTGCTTCGGTGTAGCGGATGTTTCCTTCCTCATCTCGTCTTACCTTCGATAAGACAATATTTCTAGAATCACTGGTAATTCGATAATCTTCGATTTTCATATCTAGCATTTTTTCTCCTCCACATACCTAAACTGTCGTCCTTTTGAATCAATCCATAAGCTCCTAGCTCTATCCCAGATGATGTTTTTGCTCAGTCCAGTAATTTCAGATAACTGTTCAGCTGTACCCGTTACTAGAATTCGATCACCATGCCAGATTGCAATTTTTCTCGGGGTTTTCCGTTTAGGCTTTTCAGCCCACATTGATTTACCAAGCTTTTGGACTTCTGCAACTATTTCTTTGTCTTCTTGCCAATTCTCAGAATGTGTCAGTTCGATGATTCGTTTCATTGCTGCTTTCTTATCCACGCTCATTCCTCCAATCGATGGATTTCCCTTCTTAAATTTTCTATGTGCAAATCGATTGCCTTTCTAGCCGTTTCATTGACCATCACTGCCTTTGTTCGCTCCAGATCGTCAATCTCACGCTGAAGGCTTCGAATACGTATTTGAATCACTTCTTCTGTTGTCATGATGGACCACCTCGTTAAAAACGCTCTTCCTTGAACGTATTCCGATATTTTTTGGCTAATATCAACGGCACTTGATATTGATGACAGAACAACTTTGCCTTGATCTTAAAGTCTTTTGTCTGCATTCCTTTGACATCTACGACTTTGACAAGTTTGCCGTTTTTATAAAATGTGAAGTCAGGAATATACTCGATCTTGCGATACTTCTTTCCGTCTAGTTCAAATTTCGGCATCAGCTCAAATCTTTCCTGAAGTTTTACTTTCCAGCCGTTCGCTTCAGCTTGCCACAAGGCTAGATCGTAATACTCTGCTTCCGCGATAGAATCAAACTTGATACCTCGATGAACAGTTTTTTTATTACGGTATTTATTCATGCGATACTACCTTTCACTGGTTTTATGCGCTTGTCTGCTGTTTGTTGGAATTTCAGCGCATAACCTTCTGAATTCTTAAATATCCTAGAAACAATTCTTTCGCCGTAGGCTTCTCTTAGTTCAGGACCAGATAAGTTTGTTGTGATGATCGTTGCCTTGTTCTGTCTGGCTTCTAAGAGCGTGTTTAACGTGTTGTTTGTAAACTGCCTACTATTTGATACCCCGCTACCTAATTCAGCTCCAATATCGTCAAAAACCACCAAATCAGTTGTTTTGATATCGGCTATAAGCGATCCTTCAATTTCTTTTCTCAGTTCAGCATTGTTATAAGAAAACTTTATTTGCTCTAATAACTCTTGATAGCTTATAAAAAGTATTTTCTTGTCATAATTTGAGCGCTCAAGTATTTCCCAAGCTGTCGCCATTGATAAGTGGCTTTTTCCGCTTCCTGATTTCCCTGATAGAATGAAATGTGCAGGATGGTTCAGTAGGACATCATTTACATAGCTTTTAGCTCTTTCTAAAGCAATTTTCGTTTCTTGGTCCACTACGTGATAATTCTCCATTTTGCATTTAAACAAAGTTTTATCTGTTAATACCGAACCATTTTGAAAAAAACTCAACGCTCGTGCTTTTAAGCTGTCGTTATATATCCTTTCGGTCTGTATATCCTCTTTCACACGTAACGCTTTATAACCACAACTCATGCATGTTGGTTTACAACGTTCTGAACCATCCTTATTTTTAGCTCGCCAACTATACAAAGGTTCGCTACATTCTGGACATTTTCCGCTTTGCACTAATACTCTTCTTATTAGCTTCTCCATAGCATTTGCTAGGCTTTCCATGTGATGCATCTCCTTTTTAAATTGGCAAGTCGTCATATTCACTAGGATTGCTGTACTGTAGTTTTTGACTTTGCTTTTTATGATTCTTCTTGTCTGCTTTGATTTCGAATTTGAGCTTCTCAAATTTTTCTCTCAATTTCTTAGCGCTTCTAATATTTCCAAACCAAAATTCATTTGTAGGTAGCCAATTGATCACATACTCAATCGCTTCTATAGACGCTTTATCTCTTTCTTCCATCAACCTGATTGTGTCTGCCCATTTTTCGATATCTACTTTGTTCATTTCTTTTGGAAAATCTTCAGTTAAATTACTTTGCAATTTTTTAGCAAGGCGTAAGTGTTCGTCAGAATACTTACCTCTCTTTTCTTCTTTATCTATATCTATATCTTTCTCTATCTCTATCTCTAACTCTGGTGTAGTTTTGTCTGGACATTTGTCCGACACTTGTCCTCCAGTTATTAAATTCCGTTTTGCCTCTTCTATTTTCTTTCTGTATTCTCTTTTTCTATCTGCTTCAGTTGAGGATTTTCCAATGAAACTTTGTATATCAGACATATAAATTGCTCCGTTATCTAATACGTCAATAAGCTGCAAATCACGGAAAATTTGTACCGCTTTTTCTACGACTCCTACAGAATGTCTTGTAATAGTTGCGAGCATTGTAGAGTTAAATGGAATCCTGTCATTAAACATCAACTTACCTTCGTGTTTTAGACTTCTTAAATAAAGTTTGAGAAGAATATTAGAATAAATATAGCCATCTGGCATACTTTCTAAGAGAACCATCTCGTCACTATCGAAAAAATTCTCTTTTAGTTTTAAATAGTAGTAGCGTTTGTTGTCAGACAATATTTTTTACCCTCCTATTCTAAGTTTCTTAATTGTTTCCTGGTTTAACTTGATCCCTTTGATTTGATATTTATTTTTGAAATTGATCACACCTATATTGTGTTTCTCCGTGTGATGAATCCTGCAGAGTGCTGCAAATGTGTACTCTGAATGATCAACTTCTTTGCGCTTTCGTCTTCCCAGCGCTTTGTCAAAGTGATCAATATCAGCTCCTGTTTTGCCACAGATGCAACAAACTCTTTTTGTAATGCATTTGTAGAAGTAATATTCTTGATTCGCTGGTAAAATCTCATAGCCTTCTTTGAAAGGAATATGGTGTTCAAAGATGAAATCTAAGATGATATTTGCTAAGACGTTAGCATCACTCACAGTTGTATTCGATTCGTCTTTGAGGCTTATTTTGCGCCCTGTGACGCCTTCAAAACGGAAGTAGAAGAATTCCTTCCAGAAGTCCGTTGGCATGCCTGTATCGATGAAAATATCGCCTATGAGTGCATAGATGAAGTTTCGTTGCTGCACAGTAAATCGACGTGGATCAATAAATCGAACTTCAATAATCCGATCGCCATCATATCCGTCGTACATCGTCTTCAAACGTTCGATGTTCACTTCTTCATTAATAGTTGCACCTATGTCTTTTCCTTTGAACTTTTTCAGAACCGCTGAATATGAATCGATTAATGGTTTAAACACTCATATCACTTCTTATCTAATTCTTTTCTCTTAGCTGCTATTGCTCGCTCCATCAAGGCACATTGCTCATAGCTTAACTGTTCAATAGTTTCAACGTTATCAGCTAAGAGCCCTAATTTATCTGTCTGCTCATTAACATATTCGATTAAGGTTTTGGTCATATCTTTACCCATCTGCTCATTGAAAGCTTCTAGAATCGTCTCTAGCATGCTTAATTTCTTTGTATCGATTCTAGGTGGTGTTGGAATATCTTCCCCTTGAAATACATATAATCCCAGTCCGTGTAGAGCCAATGCTTTCACAAAGCATCGCTTCAATGAGTTATTGATTTGCATTGCATTTGGTTTAACAACTGGTTGGTTTCGATAATCTAAAACAGGAAATAATTCGGTTTCCGTGTGTCCTTTAACCGTTACTGAGACAGATACATAAGTCCCAGTTTCATCCATAAGAAAAGGTTTATATTCCTCAACAAGAAAGTCTTGATGAGTTCCAGAAACAACCCTGTAGTGTTTATACTCATTAATAGTTACCGTTGCCTGTGGATCATTCTTTTTCATAATCTCCCACGCGTGAGCCCAAGATAAATAATCAAAATTTCCTTTTTTCTTGAGTATTTTATTTAACTTGCGACTAAAAAGTTTTTCAAAATTCGTTGTCCCTTTGTTTTCACTCATCAAATTCTGCCTCCATTTCAGCAATGTATTTCTTACCTGATCCGTAATAAGAGATATCAATCAAGTTATCTCTGTCATACTCTTCTAGCGCATCAATCAAGCCATCTTCGATGACATAGATATATTCAGGTTTTTTGGACTTCCTCGATAAATGGATAAGATAGACATGATCCCAAATACTCACAAAATTTCCCAAATCGTCTTGATCACATGCTAGTTCTTCATTCGTCAAAAGATTACGTCTGATTTTTCGATTGCTTGTTTCCTTGATATTCGATTTGCCCCAACTAGGATCAGTCAAATATTGATCTAGAGTGGAAAGTTCTTTTTCCATGTGGTAACATCTCCTTAGATGTATTTTCTTTGTGACTCTATGCTTGCCGGCGGAGTCACTTTTTTATTTGTTGCCATGCTTTTTGCTTTTCGATATGCTGCTTGCTTAAAATAATAGGACGGTTATTGGTCCACCAATTATCAGCAATCACTTTACCGATTTTTAGCGCTTCTTCTCGTGCCATAGTTGCTCCTTTCTTTTGAATCAAGCAGATTGATTAAAACCATCAATGCTGCGAACAAACTTCCCCCGATAATACTTTGGTGTGCTACTATCACTAATAGCCCTAGGATGAATCCTATAAAAAGTGTGTCTGTCTTCTTCATAATCTAATCTCCCTATTTTTTATTTCTAGCATTCTCAAATCCTCAAGTTCAGAAGCGATTAGTTCAGCTTGTCTATCTGATAGCTCATCGGCTTTTCTAAGCGCTTCACGATCATCTTGTAATTGTTTCCTGCGTTGTTTAATCAAACGGAGAATTTGATGTTCTTGTTGCAATGTGTAGGACATAAAATCATTCTCCTTTGCCTTTAGAACTCAAAGTTTTCTTTCAAAAATCTTTGGAGTTCCGATCGTTCAATTCTGATGTCTAACTTGCTCCACTGCTGTGTTTTTAAGCCTAGGTTTATCCAATGTGTTAATTTGTCATCACCAATTCCTAAAACTTTTCTTACCTCTGATTTGTTTGGATATGGAGGAAGCTCTACTGATTTGTTCATAAGGTGCAATCGTTCGTCCAATGAATTAAGCACAGCATTCGTAATTTGTGTAGTTAATTCTGAAACTACTAAATTATCTGGAATTGTTATTTGCATGCTTTTTCTCCTTTTCTAATTCTGCTAGTACTGCCTCAATTGGCTTGATTTGTTTATCTGGTTTTCTACGCCCGTTCATAATATCCGACATATAGGCTGTTGAAATATCAAGCTTTTCAGCTAACCAAGCTTGACTCTTGTTATGCGTAGCTAGCGCCACACGCACTTTTAAAATGAAGTCCTGCGACATAACTATCTCTCCTCTAATAGATCAATTTCTGGAATATATCCTTCTTTTTTTAGCGACTCATAAATGAACAAACGTCCTTTTTGAGTCCATTTTGTATTCATCACAACTTTTGTTCCACCATCAGATTTCGGAATCTCAGTTGTATGAGATTTTGTATATCCTTGTCTCATATGTTTCTTGCATAATAACCATTGGTTGCCTACTTTTTTCTGAATACCTAGTTTATGAAGTAGTTTGTTCATCTGTTGTGGAGACATCCCATAATCTGCTGCAATCTGACTAATTGTTACTGAATCTGTAGAAGATAATATGCTATCTAAATATGAGATTTTGGGTTCGTATTCTGCAATCTTTTGTTCTGCAATTAATCTTCCAGTACGTTCTTCTTTCAATTTAGTTGCTAATTGAATGATTGTATCTGGATTAAGCAAAGCTTCTTCTACTTTTTCTGGAGTTAGATAACCTCCATGTTTTCTAATTGCTGGCAACACTTCGCTAGTCACCCAACGTTTAAATTTCTTAGCATTTGGTTGTTTGCTTCCTAAAATTAAGGAGTACAAACCTGATTCGTTAATAATTGTTAACCCTCTAGGCGATTCAAAAGTACCGTTTTGGTAGTTTTGCCGATCTTCTACATCGACGTGTCTGTTAATATCTCTACTACCATTTTGGTACCCTAGAACTTTAGCCACATCTTTTCCAACAAAAAATGGTTCATCATGTATTGTTACTGTTCTTACTTCATGTTGTTCAAAGTTAAAAATTTGCGGTGTGTTCATTTTGCTCATTCCTTTCTTTGGTATAATTTTGAATAGAAAGCGAGGTGAAAATAGTATGGAAGAATTTAATATGGATGTCGACGTCTTATTCAAACAAACCGTATTCAAGACTGTTAATAAAGAATTCAAAATAGATTTCCAAAATGACGAATCTTTTCCAACAGAAATTGAATTATTCGAAGAACTTTCTCAGAGCGTTTCTGAGTCTTTTTCTCGTCAGTTGCAAAAGAATTTTTTTGATGCTCTTGTGGATGAATTTCATCAACAACAGCACTAAACTTTTGGTCTTTAAAATTTAAAGTTATTAAAGCTCCTTTTGCGGAAGGAGTTTTTTTATTTTGTTTCATGATGTTTCCTCCTTTTCTTTAAATTTGTAAGCTAATAAAATTAGCTAATTTTGTTGACAGTTTCTACAAAGTTTTGTAGAATAAGTGCATAGTTAAATAAGCACAGAATTACCCTATAAATTAACATTCTAAGTTTCCCGACCTTGAATTTGTTTACTTTATTAGGTGTCTTTCTTATTGCTTGTTAGCTTATTAAATTAGCTTACGAACATATATTACTATAAAGTTTTGTAGATGTCAACGATTATCTACAAAGTTTTTAAGATGTGTTTTAGGCATGATTGGAGAATCATTATTATGACAACATTTGAGAGAGTAAAAATGTTAGCAGATAAACGCAAAATATCTATTGTCGAATTGGAAGAAAAACTTAATTTTAGTAAAAATTCACTTTATGCGTGGAAAAAGAGTAAGCCATCCATTGATAAACTAAATGCAGTTGCTGACTATTTCCATGTTTCAACAGATTATTTGCTAGGACGCACAGATGATCCTAACGCGGGAGTTGCACCAGAGGAAAGAAAACTAACCGTGGAAGAAGCTTTAGCATCTGTTATGAGTAGCGACGGAAAACCGCTCACCGATAATGATAGGGAAATACTATCAGCTATGATTGAAGCATATTTAGAGAAAAAAGATAACTAAATAAGTAGGTGAGTCATTTGGACAGTCAAATTGAAATGATAATTAATGAACTCGGCGTTAAGGTAGAAGAGCGTGAAAACCTTGATGCCGATGGCCATTATGTTGCTTGTATGAATACCATAGTAATAAAAGCTAATTTATCTAAGTATAGAAGACAAAGAACCTTATTACATGAATTAGGACACGCTTCTAAACATCATGATAATTATTTTTTATATAACTTAGCATTCTCTCTACATTCAAAAATGGAATATGAGGCTGATCGCTTCATGATTGAAAAATTATTAGATAGATATATTGCAAAGTCTGAATTAGAACCACACAATATCAATTACATGAAATTTATAGAAGATAATAATTTAAGCGTTCGCTTCGAACCACTTGTGAAAGAATTATTAAAAGCTCGCATCTATTGTTATGCAGCCCTCTAAAATTTTTTAAGCAAAAAAAGAACATACGTTCAAAAATAGAAAGGTGAACAAAAATGATATATACAGAATTCAAAGAATGGTTAGAAAAAAACACAACCGGATACGAAACTTTTATCATCAAAGCTACTAATTATCAAATTGAAAAAAACAAAAATAGACCCCAAAAAAAACGCTGGGATGATAAGAAAATAGATAAAGCTGTATTAGAAATGTGGAAACAAGTCGTGACTAACTTGTATCAAACAATTCGTAAAGAAAAAGGAGTTCCATTAATTAACGGGAAGGAAATATGGCTTGAATTTATAGAGGAACAAGGACTGATCGAATTTTTCAATGATAGCATGACAGAATTAGAATTTGAATAGGGGTAATATTGATGGCAATGATAAAACAATATAAAAAGAAAAATGGCGAAAAAGCATGGTACTTTAAAACTTATCTCGGTATTGATCCGCTAACTGGAAAGAAAAAATATACTACTAAACGAGGATTTAGAACACAAAAAGAAGCAAAAACAGCACTTTCTAGGTTAGAACTAGAATTACAAAAAACAGGAATGCCCACAAGTACAAATACTACTTTCAAAGAAGCAGCAGAATTATGGCTAGAAAGCTACAAAAAAACTGTAAAAGAAAGTTCATATTCAAGGACTAAAATAATCTTTAATAAACATATATATCCCAAATTTGGAAATATTAAGCTTTCTAAAATTAATACGGCATATTGTCAAAAGGTAGTAAATGATTGGAGTGAAAAAGGAACTTCAAAGCAGTACCCTCTTTTCATAAACTATATGAATAAAGTTTTTAAGTATGCTATAAATATTGGTTTAACATCTGATAATCCAACATTAAATTTACTTATTCCAAAGCCACAAATTAAAACAGAAAAGAAATTAAAATTATATACAAAAGAACAGTTGGAATTATTTCTAAATGAAGTATCTCAAGAACAGAATCCATATTTTAAAAACAGAGACTATACGCTCTTTAGACTATTAGCATTCAGCGGATGTAGAATCGGCGAAATATTAGCACTCACTTGGGACAATATTAATTTTAAAACAAATGAAATGGCCATTAAAAAAACTGTAGCTCGTTCAGATAAATATTATATATCTGAAACTCCTAAAACCAAAAAATCAAATCGAATAATTTATTTAGATGAAAAAACTATAAAGCAACTAAAATTTTGGAAGCTCGAACAAAGAAAGTACTTATTTCAATTAGGATTTACTAAAGCTAATTATTTGTTTACCAATGACGAAAATAATTTCACAATTAATCAGTCAGTGGCAGAAAGATACAATATATATCGTGAGCGTGCCGGCTTACCTTATATCGGTCTGCATGGTTTTAGACATACACATGCATCAATGCTATATGAGGCAGGCGCAGATCACAAAGAAGTCCAAGAAAGAATGGGCCACGCAAATATAAAAACTACTATGGACACATATACACACATTACTAACAGCAAAAAAGAAGAAACAACACAAAAACTAACAAATTATATTAACTTCTAAGAAAGTATGGTCAAAAGTATGGTCAAAAAAAATCCCATAATTTACAAAAAAGCTCCATCCCTTGCCACACAAGAGATAGAGCAGTTTATTTATTAAGCTTCTTGAGCTACTGGATAAACAGACACTTCAAATATACCTTTTTCTGGTATATTCTGAACAATGCTAACAGCTTGAGATCACTAGATTTCTAATATTATCTATAATGTACAATTTCCTATTATTTCTCAAAAGTATGGTCAAAGTATGGTCATTTTTTATGTCAAATTTTCATAACTTCTTTTATATAATATTTTCCTCTGATATGATAAGAATGTGAATATTATATAGAAGGAAGGTTTCATGTATATGGGGTTATTCGGTAACAAAGAAAAAAAACTAGCTAAGAAAAAAGAAAAAGAAATAAAGAAGGCTGAACAAGCAAAAACTTTTAACTATTTTAAAGATAATAGTAACTTGATCATTGAAGATTTCTACTTTGATGATATCCATAAAAAAGCTTTTATAAAGAAGTCTATATTAAAAAATAGAGAGCAGTGTGTATTCAACTATAATGACATAATCAGTTATACACCGATTTTTGAAGGATCAAAAATAAAAAAACATCATGGAATAACTAGAGCAGTTGTTGGTGGTGTACTAGCAGGTCCTATTGGAGCTTTAGTTGGCGCCGGTACTGGTGGCAAAGAATTTGAATCTGTAAAACAATTAGGTGTTATGGTTCATCTTGCTGATAACTCATCAGTTAAATATTTAATCATTAACAGCGAAACTAAACTAGATTCTATTGTAGGAAGAGCCTCTATGGATATATATAATAAACTTGTTGCGAAATTAGAATGGATAGTAAAAGAAAAAAAAGGAGTTCCGACTAACACCTCAGAAAGTCAAGCAGATGAAATAAGAAAATATAAAGAACTATTGGATGATGGAATCATTACAGAAGAAGAATTCAATAAAAAGAAACAAGAATTATTAGAAATATAATATCAATCAAAAAGATGAGCATTTAATTTAGCTCATCTTTTTCTATTTACAACGCAAACATTTGTTCGTATACTCTTTTTGAGGTGAACATTATGTTGATGGAAGGAAAAACACAATTATGGTTTAAATTTGATCCTTCGAATAGATTTGTCAAAGATTTTTATAAGGTGTGGGATTCAGAAGTTTTCTTTTTAGCAATCGAAGATAGCTTATTAATCAATCTCTACTATTCTAATAAGAACTACTTTAAAATCCCTGCTGCGAAAACTAGAATGAAGAAAGACGTATATTTTTTGTTTGATGTCGTGACTGACGTGCCAGACGCTCGAAGCGATCATCGGCGTTATGACTATATAAAGTATACTTTCGTTGATCCAGAAAGATACAAAGATTAAAGTAGGCTACCTAAAAAGGTAGCCCGGAACGGATTTTATCACCATACTTATGAAAGGAGATATTTTTTAAGTTAGTATTAAGATTGTGTAATATGATGATATCTATATTTTATAGTATCAGTGCTATAAAAACAAAAATAAGTCACTAATTAACTATCACTCCAATTATAAGCCTTTTTCCCATTATTTTTTACAGTTATATGGTATGCTTTTTAATGGCTTCAAATATAAAAGAGTTTAAAGCGTAACACACTTATGGGGGAGTGGTTTTTGGGGAACGCTTTAAACTCTTCTTTATTATTATCTCACAATATAACCCAAATGTCTTTCCATTTAAAAATCAAAGTAAAACTTTTCAAATATACAGAAGTATAACTATGTGAAACATCCTTTCATTAATCCATAAAAGGATACATAAAAAAGCCACTCATTTGAGTGGCAATGAAGAAAAGCTTTAGCTTGTATAATACTCTTCAAAAAATTCTAACACACAACGATTCAAATGGCTACATTAATGTACCCTGTAGGACTCGAGCCTACGACCGGACGGTTATGAGCCGTCTGCTCTAACCAACTGAGCTAAAGGTACTGGTTGTTACCACATAAAGCCATAAACAATCAACCAGTAGAATGTGTGGCAACAAACCTGTTATCGCATATCTTGGAGTGTGACTATTTATGAGTGATAGTGAAGATATGCGACAACATCACTATTTTATCGAATAATTTTTATAGTTGTCAATATAGTTATGTAATGCTCCTCAACGAGGAGCTATTTTTATCGTTTAGGAATATTTAAATACCAACGTTTGTCATGAAAATCTTGCGCACCGCCTTTAGTGTTCCCTTCTGGATCATTCGTTGCACGCATCATGACATAGACTTTCTTATTAGGAAAATTACGCATATTGAAAGATACATGATAGCCAACGTTTCCAGAAGTATTATAAGCTTGATTTACATCTGGTCTATATATTCCATCAGCTTTTACTCGAGCTAATTCTTTCCCAGTATTGTAATCCATAATGAAGATATACTCGTATTTATAGTTAGCGATGTGCCAACCAGCCACATGTAAGTTTGCGTTTTCGATTTCCCCAAACTGATCAATGTGGGCGTAACTTTTTCCATCTGTCAGCGTGGGATTTGCAGCACCTGCTCTAGTTGGATCAATGACAGGCTTGTTTTCAGAAGTTGTCGGATTTTCATCGGTAAATCCATGAGCCAAATCATAGGCTAATTTTTCTTTACTTACGCCCATTTCAGAAAGATAACCGTAAGGATCTGTATGATCGCCCCAAATATTTTGTGTTACCCATAAATGTGATTTGATTCCTGATTGGTTATAAGGCGTGTCCAATGTTAATGGAATACCATATTTCATTGCTGAATCTCTAGCCAATTCAACGTATGCCTTATAGTTCTTTTCAAAAGTTACTTTATCATGTGTGTGTTGTAACTCAATCTGAACAGGACTGTTAGCATTAGCATACGAACCAGCACCGTACTGTACATAACCAGGTTGACCGACTTGATAAACAATTCCGCCGTCTCCCACAATATAAGCAGTGTAAGCACTAGTCCATGAACGTTTCATATACTGCGCTTCATTGCGCCCTGTTGCTGTTTCATTAGCTGTTTCATGCAGTAAAATATACTTATTATTCGCTACTTGAGAGCTACCTTCGTTTGGGCCCAAATTAAATTCATTGTTAATAGTGTAGGCAAAAGCATTCGAAGGCAATAAAAAAAGAGCCATTAGTAGGCTCAATGATAAAATGATTTTCTTCTTCATTTTTTTCCTCCTATTTTTTCAAATTATAAGCCGACACACCAGTGATAACACCTAAAAACGTCGCTACTGCATTGATAGTAAGTACTGTCATATCTGTTCCATTCCATCCATAGGCTTTGCCTAGTGTTGCAACTAATACAGATGTAGCCGGAAGTACCGTAAGTACCGCCCACTTAATAATTTGATAATATTTATCAGGTAAGATCATCTTTATTCATCTTCTTTCTATTTTTATCGAGATGTTTCCCTAAATAAAGTTTTAATTTGTTGTGTGTGTTCTACCAATTTTTCTGCATGTGCATCTAATCTTTCATCGTGTTTCTTTAGTTCTTCATGAATCATCAATCGATCTGATTTGCTAGATTCTAAATCTTTAGTCAGCAAATCTAAATTGTGACTTACTTTTGAAAGAGTCTCAGTAATCTTCGAGAAAGATGCAGTAATTGGTTTTATTACTAATAAAATCAAAGAAACAATCGCAGTGATTGATCCTGCGATTGTTCCCCATTCCCCTAAATTAATCATGTGACAACTCCTTGAATCAAATTGAACTACCCCCACTTAACACCCTTACAAGTTGTTTGAAGTGGGAGAATTCTCGCCTATTTTTGATAAAAAGCACATCAATTAAGATGCGCTCTCTTCTTTGCTAATGATTTTATCTGCTTCTTCGTCTGTAATACACAATGGCACAAACTCACGAACCTGTTCTTCTGTAAAACAGCCCCAGTCAAACATCATTTTCACATCGCTAAAACTAAACATACTACTCACCTCCCTTTGAAGCTGGATTTAGTTGCTCTTTAATTTCTTTAATATCCTTGCTGTTTTGAAGCGAAGCAAGCATTGTCTTTGAATTGATTTGTGCTAAACTGTCAGCTTTTTCTTTCAATGCAGTATTTTCCTGTTTAATTGCTACGTCATTTAGCATGAGTTTAGCATTTAGCTGTTTTAGGTTGTCGTTTTCATGTTCCAGAGCCTCGTACATCGCTTTGAGATTGTTTAAATCGTTGTGATCTAGTGCGTTTGCTAAAATAATCCATTGATTCAATTTAGGATCAAACATCTGATCAGCAATCGTTAGTGGTTCCCCATCAGCACGTAATCCTTCGATCGGTGGCTGATCCGTGTAAGGAACGGACACAAGCATGTCGTCTAATACTTTTCCTGCGTACTCTCCACCAGTACGTCCGTATTTCCAAATGTTTTTCATTCATTTCACTCCTAGTCTATATAGTATTGAATTGGTGCTAAAAACAAGTTGACTGTTCCCCTAAATGAAGGTAGACCGCAAACGCCGTTCGGTCGGATATAAGCCATCCCGCCATTGTCTAAAGTATTGCTACTTTGTGGTGGTAACAAGAATTGATACTCATAATTATCAGTTGGATTACTTGGTCTAAATCCTTCTGGAATCGTACAAAAATCTTGTGTGCTTAGCGTGCTACCTTTTAATGATCCACGGAACATTACTAGTTTTCCGATTCTCCTGATTTGTCCCTGTTTATTCCAGGAGTGCCCATTGATCGCTGTTAGATTTACCCATCCGGTATCTTCTGGAACTGTAGCAACTTCTTTACCTGCAATCTGTAACCCATCTTCAAAGTTTTTAAGCCCTAAAACAGTTTCAGGCTCAGTTAAGCTCACAGAATCATTCAAGCCTTTTTCAGTATATTCAGGCTTGATGTCCCAACTGTAATCATTCGGATTGTTGCTGTCTTTCAATCCTTCACCAAAGTATTTATATTCACTAATATTTGGGGTTCGGGTGTCTCCTTTTTCAATCTTGAGCCAGTCAATTTGGCATACACCAAGAGTGGTATTTGGTTTTTGCATAATATAGGCAGCTCTTTTATTGTTCCCTAATTGATTTATTTTGATAGTTGTAGTCCATACATTGGTCAACCCTTCAACTGGATTAAAAGTACCTACTTGTTTTTCTGATAAGTAACACACCATAGACTGTGTAGCTGGTTTAGTTGCTTTCATAGTCACAACGTATGTTTGACCCACAATAAAATCTTCCATAGCACTTCTGCCATATAAAGTTTCAGAACTTGATACTATAGGGAATGTTGCGCCTGTACTAGCAATATTTTCACCCAAAGCCACCTTACTCAAATGATACGGTGCATCGAGTAGATTTGGCTGATACGGAGTGGCTGTGTCACTCGTTGACGTTACTTTCTCAAGCTTAATATCATAACCGATACTAATTTTACCAGTGGCTTGTTTATCTTCCCAAACCTGCATAAACGGTGTGTAATCTCCATCGGAAAAGTTTGACGGTATAGTAAAGGTTGCAGTGTATCTATGCCACTTGTTACGGCAGTTTTCATCTGGTCTTATCATTCCTTGCCTTTGAATCGTTCCATCAACGGTAGCTATACAATACGGTTGTACCGATATATAGCTATTATTAATAGTAAAGTCGTTATCAATCAGCAAAGGAATAGAAGCAATATAGGTCGTCCCTTTTTCTAAGCGTGTTACATTTTTGATGTAAACATTGCGATGAGTTCCTGCTGCAGATGGGTCGTTAGCATCTACAATAAAATATGTTCCTGCATCTTTGAAACACGCTATAGGTTTTATATACTGAGCGTAACTAGAACTTAGATTACTAAAATCTAAGTTAGGTGCTAAGTTAGGTCTTCCAGAATAGTCATAGCCCCCGAATTCTAATGAATTAGAATACATCTTTTTCAGCTTTCCGAGATCACCGATTTGCTGATTGGTTTGATCAATACGATCATTTGCCTTATCAATATTCGTATTGATAGTTGCGACATCTTGATTTGCTTTCGTGATTTTATCGTTTGTGTCTTTTACTTTCGCATCAATCTGCGTTTCGGATTCCGTAATTTTCTGTTCAATCTCTTGCTTTCCATCAGCTAGAATTTTTTCGATTTTATCAATGGTCTGACTGAAACCATTGAAATAATAATCTTCCAATTCTGGCGTACTATCATCAATTGGACTGCGTTTGATATAAAAAGTAAAACGACCAGCTGTATCTAACGAGCGGTCGTTTGGAAAATCAATATATACGCTACCTTCTACGGTGCCTACGTATCCCAGTATATTATCCTCTAACACAATAGAAACAATCCCATTCACAGGATCTTCTACCGTAGCTAGATAGTCATGTTTACCATAACCACCTTCTGCCGTTGCAGATTTGAACATCAAGCGAATCGGAACAGTTGTCCCTTCGGGTAAGCTTTGAGGGATGCCGTTTTTCCGAACTAACTTCATTCGAAGCTTAGCTGTTCCTCGATCATGAGACCAAAAAACAACATTCGTCCTGTTTGGACTAGTGGCTTCTGCTTGAATCACAATGATCGATTCATTCATTTTATAAACCATTAACTTAACACCTGCCCTTTGGAAATAATCAAGCCGTTTCCACCAATACTCGTGGCAGTCGTAGCAAATGTTGGCGGAACAGTTCCTCTTACAATCGCATCATCACAACGAATGCCTATATTATTCCCCGATCCTTCTAAACCAGCTAATGCTTCAGCCATACGACGAACACATAAGGCGGTGTCTTGATTAATAACAGTAGTATATCCATACATCCGAAGTTTTGATACACCGCCAACATATATAGCGTTATAATTCATTGATTTAGTGTTTTCAGCAAACTTACATTTATTCAATCCCATATATCCGCTTTGTTCATTCATAATTCCATATCGTTTACCATCAGGAGACAACGGCGCGTTTGCAGTATCAACTATTTGAATTCCAACAATATCTGTGTGTCCAGAACAAGCAGTGACAGCTATACTTCTTACTTTAACTGGTAAGTCCGAGGTTAACGGGTCAATACTACTTATGTCATTAATCGGTCGTATGGTTAAAAATTGATAAGATAAACCTTTAATCACTATATCTTCTAAGAATGTTCCATCCTCTGCGAAAATCGTAATTGGAGCCATGGTAATCAATGGAATTGTATTAATTGCTGCTTGTATACTTGCAAATGGGCTTTCTTCCGTACCATCGCCCGTCTGGTCGCTTCCATCCTTTGAAACGTAAATATTGATAGGTTCGTTATACCCTCCAATGATTTGCTGGACTGCTTTGTTTAATTGCTCTACTTGTGCTTTCTGACTAGCGGCATTTGTAATTAATTCACTAATTTGTTCATCTGTCAGGGTTTCGTGTTCTACCAATCTGCCGTGTAAAGTAGGAAAGGCTTCTCCCTTATTATTTACACGTGCATCCACTACTTCGTTAGGAGAATCACCTCCTGAATGAAGCACGAGATTATCAATACGACTATTCGTTGATTTGTGCTGCTCGTCTAAATTTTTTTCCAAATTTTCTAAGTAGTCCACATTGTCATTGAATGTTTGTTTCCACTCGTTGGAAATTCGGTTATTCTTCAATTTTTCTAATTCCAACTAAATCACTCCTTTTTTCGTTAGATTAGCGAGAATTGCAGTCATTGTTTTCTTTGTGTTGCTCAATGTGATTTCTGGTGGCTTATTTGGTATCGCTGGATACGTCTTGATTCCTACTACTTGAATATAGGTATTGACACCTAACGGCTCATAGACAAACGCCACGTAATCGCCCTTATTAGGCTCTACACGCCATTTCATAGTAACTGTGCCAGTGATTGTTGGATAGTCTTGCAAGTCTTGTTTCAAACGTTCTAGCATGTTCCCTGAAACGGTGTAACGATCATCACTAACTGGACTTTGGACACGTATACCCCATTTTTCCGACTGCTTACTTGTATATGTGATTGGCGTGAAGTAGTAAGTGTCGTCTTCCTTTTTCTTCCCAAATCCTTTTATTTGTGTTTTCAAATTCAAAGTATCAATATCAAATTTCACGGAATCGGTATTGTATTTGTAGCGTATTTGTTCTTCAGTTTTTTTACCATATTCTGAACGAGGGAAGAAAGTAAGGTTTTTGTTGTCCGGAATCACTATCGCATCATAGTCTTTCAAAATTTCTTCAACCAGTTTCAAATAGTTCCCATTCCCGAAGTTTTCTTGTTCAATTGACAAAAACTTCTTGTTCGGATCTACAACATTCCATGTAAATCCACGGTTATCAGGTTTGAAAACATGCGCTAGCAATTGGTTGATAGAGCGTGTTCCTGTGATTGTGTCGTACTGAAAGCCATCTTGCATGGTGTAGTAAATGTGCGTGGCTGTAACTGTTTTTGTGATTGCTGCCCCTTCGGCAGAAACGCCCATTTGTTTTACGATAAACTCTTGTCCATTGAAAAATACTGAATTTTCGTAATCGACTAAATCAAAAGCCAATTCATTGAATTTTGTTTTGACAATAGTGAACGAAATTTCCCACGTTTCGTTCTCTTGCCAATTTTCAGTAAATGTACTTTTATCGTATTCAGTCAATATTTCTTTTTTTGTTTTCTCGTAGTCTTGGATAAAAATATCTTTCAAATTCTCACCTACTTATACAAAAAATTGAAGTCCCATTTTGACTCCACTCTAGTAACATTTTGTATTTCAATTTCATTCGTTCCAACCGCTAACGTTATCAAACCTAAATTCGTGTCAATGCCGCAATTTACACCGTTCAACTTCGGATAAACACGGTCTAAAGTCAAAGTTTGGCCTAGCAACGTAGAAAACTCCGGATAGTAGATGAATCGTTCCCCTGTCGTTTTGTTGAAAATAGTCACGTTGCCTTCTGATTCACCTTCCAAAGTGATTTTTAGAGCATGTTCACGTGGATCAATAGCAAAATCGCCAGCATTATAAATGATAAAATTACTGGTTCGGTGCGTATACTTATAATCTTCCGCAACTAGACCTTGTGAAAATTGCCATTCATTAGACAGTGAAAAATCCGATAACGTGGAAGTCATCGATTCGGAACAACCTCTAAAAACAGTGAAAGTCGTCTTGTAAGTTGCGTATCTTAAACCAACTTCATTCACTTCTACTGAGTTAGGACGGACAAAGTATTTTTTGCCCGGTTCTCTATCTGTAAAAACATAATATCCTTCGTCATCGAATAGAAACGCATATAATTCAGTTTCTTTTAGTTGATAGTCATACATATTTTTGAATTCAGCATAAAATTCCACTTCGATAGTGAACGATTTGAAACTTTTTTCGACTTCTCTCGAACCGTTTGACCCTGAAAATTCTTGGTATTCTACATTTAGTTGTGGTGCTTTTCGTGCAAAAGAAATACACTCTATGCCCAATTTTTCTTTTAGAGATACTATCTCTTGATTTTTTATGAAGCGAAAATCGATTAAATAGCCATTCACTTTATCCCTCCTAACCTGTTGTATATAGCGAACGTTTCAACTGGTTACCTAAGTATCCGTTTGTATTGTCTGCAATTGCTTTACCATCAAGTTTGACACTTGTGTCTTTTGCTAAAAGTTTAGATAGCAAGTTATTCTGCTGAATCATCAGTGAAACTAATGTTTCTAACGTTCCGCTCGAATCGCTACTATTATTTACGCTTTTTGGTTTTACTCCTAACTTATCTTGAGCAATCGCAAGCAACTGCATCGCTCTTGATCGTTTAGCCTTATCTAACGGAATAATAATTTCTGGCTTGTTTCCTTCTGCGATTTCCGCAATTTGATGTTGGTTTACAATTCCACCGTTTGCGTAACCATGACCACGCCCAATCACACCTAACATATCCGAACCATAGCGTTTTTTAGCGTAGTTGATAGCTGCTAAGATATTATCGAAACCGCTCATTATATTGCCGTATCCTGGAAAAGCATTCGCAGCAAATGTTCCAGGTTTTGTTTGGAGCAATCCAGTAGCATTGCCGTCTGCTAAGCCGTCATTTCCACCAATGGCAAGCGGATTGCCACCTGATTCTGTTTGGATTTGTCGCATCCACGCATCAACATAAGCGGATGAGGTTGGTAAGTTATTCATTTTCAAAGCACGTTTTACATATGGCCGCCAGCGTTCTACGCCACTCCCACCAACGCTATCGCCACCGCTAACAAGTCCGCCCTGCGGATCTCTTACACCGTTTAAATGCACGTGGTCGTAGTGGTCACCATCAGGCCATGTCCGCCAATCATCATGCACACCTGTACCTGATTGTCCTGAACGGTCACGAACCTTGCCATTTGTGATAACATAGCCGATTTTGTTTGCAAACTTCTCAAATGCGTAATTGGCTGCTTCTGTATATCTAGGGGAACCATTCACGACTCCCGGTAGCGCAATATCAATTGCGTTGTGCTTTCCGTGTGAGTATGGATCGCCTTCACGATAACCTGATGTCACTTGAAAGCCTGGAAACTTCTTCATTACTGCAACTGCAACGTCCGCCAAGTATTTGTAAACGCCTTGCATGCCCATTGAAGTGTCTAAACTGCCACTGCTGAATAGTTCTGTGATTTTGTTCGTCAATGCTTCGGTAGCCTTGCTTAGAATACCTTTACCAACATCTAAAGGATATTTGACAAGCCCTTCCAGTACGCCAAGACCATTTAACACTTTCCTAGCCAACGCTCCCGGGTCTGTTACAAAATCCCATACATCGCCGACTACATCTTTCAGCTTGTTTCCAACATCTCCAGCAAATCCTTTGACGTTGTTCCATAGATTTCCGAAAAAGCCTGTACCTTTGGCGTATCTATATCTTGGTGCTTTGTTTCCAGTCATATAAGCTGTTTCTTCAGCTGTTAGAACGTGTGTGCCTTTTGGTGCATTCAACACTACATTTCGCCCTCGTGGGATAAATGCTTGTCCGTTAGGTGTGATTACCGCTTCAGCACCTCTACCGTCATTTACCATCATAGGCCCGCCCGGATGACCTCCGTTTGGTGTTCCTTTTGCGTATTGTGGCACTTTCCATTCTTCGAGTTTGTCAGCACCCAGTTTTTCTAGTACCCATGAAGCTCCATGGATGATTGCGTTAACTGGTTTACCTATCGCTTTAAGTGCTGCGTTGAAAATACTTTTGAACGCATCAACAATGGCATTTTTACCGCCAATAATGGCATTCTTCATCTTCGTCGGTAGTTCTGAAAACCAATTGAATACCGTATCAATACCTCTACGGAATGTGTCTTTGATACCGTTCCACAGGTTACCGATTACATCAGAAACTTTGTTCTTCAATTCAGTTGCTTTGTTGAAAATGTTTTTTACCCAGCCAACTACCTTATTCCAAGTGTCTCCAACGCCATTGCTGAAGAAGTTTTTCACGCTGTTCCACAAATTTTTGACTGTGTTCACAACGCTGTTCTTCATTTCAATGAATTTATTACCAATCCATGAAGCCCATTCTTTTATTTTTTCCCAAAGCCACTGCAACACGCCCCACAACATTCTGTAGTATTCCACCAATTTGTCGACAACGCCCATAACTACATTTTTCACAGCTGTAAAAGCTGCATTGACTATGTTTCTAAACGTTTCGGATTTTGTATAAGCTACTACCAAAGCTCCAACCAATGCTCCTAATGCTACAACTAACCCTCCTGCTACTACAGAAATAGCTCCAAATATGGCTGAAGCTACAGCTAATCCTTTAATTGCAAGAGTTATCCCGCCTATGATACCTACGAGCCATGTCAGTGACTCTCTGTTATCTGCAATCCATTTGGCAAACTCACCTAATTTACCCATGAAATTAGCTATAGAAGGCATTGCTTCTTCTATTTTGGTACTTAATGTATTGATAAAACCAGTGATATTTTCAACGCCTATTTTTTCTATAATACTTTGTAGCCCATTTATTACAGTGGATTTCATCTGCTCCCAAGAACCGCTCAATGTGTCTGTGGAAGTGGCTGCCTTAACTGCTCCGTCATTCATACCTAACTGTACAATTGCTTGGTTGAACTCGTCGGAAGTGATTTGACCTTGCGCCATTGCATCACGGAAGTTTCCTGTATAAGCTCCGTTTTTCAACATAGCGTCTTGTAACAGTCCTGAAGCACCCGGTATCGCATCTGCTAATTGATTCCAGTTTTCAGTTGTTAGTTTCCCAGCTCCTGCCGTCTGCGTTAGCATCATGGCAACGGATTTGAATGTATCACTAGAACCGCCTGCAACGGCATTCAAGTTACCTGCCGCCTTGGTTAGTTCTGTATAGTTAGGAATCCCATTAGATGCCAATTGTGCGGTTGTGTTCAGAATTTCTTCTAAACCATAAACCGTCTTATCGGCGTAGTTTTTCATTTCTTTTTTCGAGCTTTCTATCTGTGACTTCCCAAAGTTAGCAAACTCCATGGTTTTGGAAAACTTCATCAATGAATCCGATGCGTTTACTGCTTCGCCAACCAAGCCTTGCACGCCACTTACTACACTGCTAATAGCGTTATGCGCTAATCCAGCAACTGCACCAAACGAAAATGCGCTTTTTAGCGAGCCTAATTTGTCTTTTAGCCCATCCAGTTTCCTAGCTGACCTTGTGGACTTGTCGCCAAAATCTTCTATTTTTTTTCCTGATTGATCGCTGGAGCTTTTGAGTGCTTCTAATTGCCTGCTAGATATTTGGCTTTGTCGTTCTAACTTTTCTAATGCCCTTTTTGCATCTTCAGTTTCATCTGCTGAATCGCCAAACTCATCAGCCATCAGTTTCACAACTTTGCGCTGTTCTTCGATAGCTTTCTCGGATAATTCCGTTTGTTTGGCTAGCCCTTTTTGTTTTGCTTCAAAAGCTCCTGCTTCGTTACCTGCAGACTTCAACGCTTTTACTTCGGCGTTCATTTGTCGTTCATTTTCTTTGATTTCATTAGATAAATCATTGACGGCTGTTTTGGAATACACCAATTCTTTTTTTGTGTCGTTCAACTGGCGACTGTAAGCATTATATTTTGCGTTAGCATTGTTTATCTGTGTGTTAAGGTTAGCAACTTGTTTCGATTCCTCGCCATACTTGCTAATCGCTTCATCACGGCGCTTTGTTAATTCTCTTACTTTGGCGTTTTGCCCTTCCATAACCGTAGACAAGTCTTTCGTCTTTTGACTAAGTGCTTCGTATGAACGTCCTGCTGAATCATAAGCCTTTAGATTGGCACGCATATTCGACTCAGCTTGTTTGACTTTCGCATTGATTTCGTCCAGCGTGTTACCAAAATTAGTGCTATCTAAACTAATCCCTAGCTTGATATTTCCTGCCGGTTGTCCTTTTCCTGCCATTATTTACCTCCTTCCTCAAGTTTTACCAAGTCTTCAGCCGATAAAAATTGTTTGATGAAATCAGCACCATCTACATATTCTTCGCCACTCTCCACTTCTCCAAAAAGGTGTAACAAATAATGATAGTCGGCTTCGTCCACATCTCTCATCGTCCAACCTGCTTCGATTAAATCTTTGTAGATTCGATCCATTGCTTTCCTAGCTTCAGAAAAACTTATCTCTTTTTGCTCGCCATCTGCTTTTTTTCATTGTTTCCCAGTTCATTGATTTGTTCAAAAACACTTTCTAATGCCGGTACTAACTCGTTCGCAGTCAAACCGTCTAAAATAGCATCAAATGTAACTGCTGGATCTTGGAAAATATCTGCTGTAATTGCAATCATTGAATCAATTGCTTCTAAATCAGTTAGGTCTGCTTTTTCCGCTTTCTCGTAAAATTTGATACACTCACGCATTGCACGTGCGGAAATATCTTGTTGTTTGAATGTTTTTTTCTTTCCGTCAAGTTTCAATTGCAATTCAATCATTTGTTTTCCTCCTTGTTTTTACAAAAAATAAGGCTAGCCAAAAATGGCTAACCTTGTGGTGCTTCAGTCACTGTAACTGTGGATGCAGCTTTCTTAGCGCCGACTTTCGTTGTTGCTGTGATAGTTGCTGTTCCTGCCTTTACTGCTGTCACTACACCTGCTGTGCTAACTGTTGCGATTGCTTCATCGCTAGTACTCTAAACAATGCCTTTGTCTGTTGCGTCGTTAGGAAGTACCGTAGCGGCCAAAGTGCCAGTTGCGCCAGTTTCTAGCGCCAGTGTTGCTTTATCCAGTGTGATGCTTTCGGGGTTAACTACTCCCCCGCTTTGTTATTTACCAAGTCCTTGAATTTTTGTAAGGTCATTTCTTCTGATTCTACGGCTGTTAAGTATACATAGCCACGTTCATCAGAAATGAATTCCCCTTCGATAGAATCGGTTTGCAATTCTACCCCTTTGTCTTCAGCTGTTTTCATGTCGATATCTGGATGACTGAATTTTCCTTTTGCCAATCCCATGAATAAGCGTTTTCCTTCTTTGTTCGCTGTAACCATGACTACCGACACGTAAGGCGCTTCAGTTTCTGAACCAATTACATTTACACCATCCACGGTTTTAGCACCAATGATTTCGCTGTAAATACCGTTATCCATTAAGTCTGCCACGTCAAGCGTAACTTTTGGCGACGAAACCCCTTTACTTGCAATGAAGAACGGTACGTTTGAAGCGTATGTTGTGTTAGAAGTTGCGCCTAATCCAGTAATTTTAGCTTCGATCGCTCCGCCTTTCGACTTATCTGCTACTAATTCTTTTAGAGTGCCGCCTGCACCTGTTTTTACGCCAAAAATGACGCTCTCGAATCCTACTGTTGCCATCTATTTTCTCTCCTTTTAATTTAGTGAAATATTTGCTACATATCGTTTGATAATCCGCTTTGCGCCTTCCAAGTCCTCGTCATCTGTTTGTTCCGTGTATGCGCATTGCCAACCATTCCCCCTCATAACCTCATCAAGGGCAAAATAAAAGGCATCAACCTCTTTCATGGTTGACACCCATACATCTACCTGTACGTTAAATTGAATGGTCAAAGGATTGTTGCTTGCAAAATCTTCATAGTTGCCGGATATCTCTGTAATTCTGCCAACTGGAAGGCTAGGTACTGTTTGAGCTGATTCCGGAACACTATTGGTGTAAAAATCAATGTTCTTTGTTTTTTCATTGCTATTCAGAATTGAATAGACTTGTGATACTGCCGTTTTCAAAGTCCTAGCCTCCTTTTTACTTCGTCAGCAATGATTTGTGTTACTTGTTTTTCGATTTGCTTTTGTGTTTTTTGTACGAAACCTTTTGGACGTTGTTTGATTGTTCCGAACTCGATAAAGTGCATCCGCCAAGAAACATCTTTGTCATAGCCGACTTCTATCAATCCGTTTTTTACCGAGCTTGTAACCACATGGTTCTTAGCATGTTCTTGCATATACGAACCACGTTTACCGTTTGACTTCGTTCCATCCCAGTAAGGTGTGTTTTGTCGTAACTTTTCTTGAGCGTACTCCCCAGCTTTTCTAAGTGCTGGGCTTTCCACTCGTTGAACGTTTGCTTTTACTTCCCTAAGCGCTTTGTACACTTCGGTTGCATCGACTTCTACACTCATTTTGAAACCTCTTTTGCAATGATTGTCGTGAAGTCTTTTGTAAACTCGCCCTTTGTAATTGTGATGATTTCAAACGTTTTTCCATTCCAACGCACTTTCATATCATTGGTTAGCTCTGATTTTTGTTGGTAGCGGATAATGAACGTCAGTGTTCCTTCCAAAGCCGTACCAATCGACGCCTTAACGTCACTCAAGCGTTGTGTTTGAACACAAGCCCAACATGAAAAAACAGTCTCAGGTGTGGTGACCAGCTGGCCGTCCTCGTCCTTGACTATCGTATCCTTTATAAAGTCAATACGTTGACTTAGGTCACTCGTCTGTATTAACGCCATGATCTAACCCCCTCAACTGATGAATCAAAGCAGTCACTCCAAACGGAATTTCATTCAGCGCCTGCGTAGAAGTACCTACTCTGTTTTCGTACCAGTTAGAAACAAGCAACGTCACAGCGTAATCAAAGCGTTTATCAGCAGTCATTTCTACCTCAATCGAGCCTAAAATGAATTCTTCTGCTGTTTTTTGGAGCATTGCGAGTAAATCATCATCCAAGTCATGATCCACTCGCAAAAAGTTTTTCAACTCGCTTAATTCCATTTACTCACCGCCTATTCAGCAGTTACGGTAACTTCACACACCGCAGTTTTTTCGTTTGCAGTTGTTGCAGTGATTGTTGCTGTACCAGCTGCAATACCTGTGATTTTGCCTTGAACCGGCGTTACTGTGGCAATTTTCTCATCGCTAGAACTGTATTTAACCGATTTGTCCGTTGCGCCAGCTGGCAAGACAGTCGCTGACAGTGTTTCTGATGCCCCCACCGCAAGCGTAGTCGTTGTTTTGTTTAACGTTACGCCGGATGGGTCTATGCTTTTGGGCCCAGTGTTACGTAAAAGCCTGCAGCAGTGTCGGCTACTTCAACATCGAAACGAACAAAGCCAGCTAATAGTTGACCATATACATCATTGTCTACCCAACGTACTGAAGCTTGTTGACGGTCAAAGAATTTAACAAAAAGTGAAGGGTCGCCCACGAATGCTACCTTATTGCCTGCAGCAGTACCAATAACATCATCAGCCATTACAACAACTTCACGCCCTAATAGTTTGTAACCCGAAGCAACTGTAACGTCTTGTTGTAACAAGTAACGTCCGTCATTGTCTTTCATTTTGTCTAACTCGTTGAAGAAGCTTTGAGAAGCAATGAATTTGACGTTGTAAGCTGGGTCAATCGTTACATTTACAATATCTTTCAAACCATCAATATCAGTCACTGTTTTCGCTGTTGCTGTTTGTAATTTTTTAGCGATTTCAGCGTTAGAAGTATTCAAAGATTGGCGTTGGATATGTTCAGCGACCAAACCGCCTAGATCGATATCGGAATCGTCTAATGCTTCTTGAGAAACTGGAATGTATCCACGGTAAGTTTCAATTTCGTAGTTTACTTTTGTAAATTCAGGGTTAGCTAACGCTGGGTTTTTAGCCAATTCAGCCACAGAGATCATTTTATTTTTGTTAGCTCTCAAAATTGGATATGATCCTGTACCTGTTGTTACTGGCACACGTCCTACGTGTTGACGTAAGTCGACAACTGTTTCGGGTTGTTTTTCTGGTTTAGTGATACGGTCAACTGGAATAACTGCTTCTGCTCCGACTGTTGTCAATCCGTCGCGTTTTTCTCCTTTTGTACGAATGAATTGATTGATTGAGCGTGTGTATGTTTCTTTTTTGTCGTTTAGGATAACTTCCATTGATCTTTTCTCCTCTTTGTCTTTTTTGTCGATCGGATTTGTGTTGCTTGTTGGTTCTGTACTTTCTTGTTTTTCTGGTTGTGCTTGTTGCTCTTTAGGTTTAGCTTCTTGAATTTCAGTTGCTTTTGTTTCTTCGTCCAACTCTTTCAATTCATCAGCTAAATCTTTTTTCAATTGGTCGTCTGTTTCTTTCGATTCTTTTGCTTCTTTGATTTTTGCTAATAAGTCCTTAGCTGTCTCTAAATCGCCTGAATCCAGCGCCTGTTGCGCTTGTTCTTTCAATTTCTCAATATCCAATGTGTTCACTCCTTATTTTTTTGTATAAAAAAAAGAACCTCTAGTAATTTAGAAGCTCTAGTTCTATCTCTAATTTTCGTTTTTCTTTTTCATCGATTACTCGTTTCAATGATCGTTGCGCTAAGACTGCATCCGTTCCTTCGTAAGCTGGGATCGAAACAATCGATATTTCGAATAATTCATCGATCTTATTTAGATTGCGGATATACATTCCATCTTGATTTTCCCACGTTTGAGAATCATCTTTTACGGCAAAACCGAACGAACATTCGTTGATATCACCACGTTTTATGGATTCGTACAAATCGTTGGCGTAAGAAGTATTTGGCAGTTGGCATCTGAAATGAAGTCCTACGTCATCCACTTCCAACTCTAGCGTTTGCGATGACGTTCTTCCTAAAACCATACTTGAATCATGATCGACAAAACAGCGAACATCTGATAAATCGGTCGTATCCAACGCTTGTGGCGAAATTATTTCTTTGAACCCGCCAAGGTCTCTGCTCAACGAATTGAATTTCATTGCGTAGCCCTCAATCGTTCGATTGTCCGTTGACTGGATTTCCGCTAAACTCCGAATTTCCATTTCCACTATTCCCACCTCCTTTCGCTGTGGTTTTCGTGTACAAAACATCTCCATTAGGAATGCTTGGCAATCCGTAATAATCTCTAACCTCATTAATCAGTAGATAACCGTCTCCGCCGTTGCCATCTTCCATTGCTTTATTCATCCTAGAAGCCTTGTCTTGCCCTGTAAGCGTAGAGAAGTCAAGTTCTACATTAATACCTAACTTGATTGCTAACTCGTCTGTAATCATCTGTGAGAGCGCCCTAAGCGTACTAGAAACGTAGGAATCGTTAGCCGAATCGTCTTTGGTATTTACTAACTCCATACCAAAACGTGACAAAGGAATGCCGAACGCTTTAGCAATTTGTTTTGTCGAGTACACGTTGTTTTGAATCATCTTCAAAATATCCGTATTTAGCTCAAACTGTTTGAATTCCTGTGTATCGTCCAAAACAATTACGCTATTAGCGTTTGAAGCACCGCTGTTTACTTCTTCAAAGTCTTGTTTAATTTGCTTTTTAGCCTTGTTATTCAGCGTACCTTTATTGAGCTTCAAAACTCCGCCTGCTTGAATCCCCTTTTTGAAGAAGGAGCTTAGCATTTTGTTCCCATTGTCGAGCATGGAAAGTTCTGTTTTGAGTGCATCCAATGGACTGATACCGGTTTTTCCGTTTACAGTTATATATTTGAAGTGCAACATCTCGCTAGAATCAACACGGTACGAATTTCCTGCTTTGTTTGTGTACTCATACCGCAACATACCTGTCTCTAAATCTTCGTAAACGACGACTTGTGACGGTTTAGCAAACTCTAAGCTATTTTCATGAATGATCGCAAAAGCATTCCCTGACAAAAGCATTTGAGCCGTGATAGCAAACATGAAAGAATATGGTGTCATACTTGCGTTTGGGCACTTGTTCAACATGTCTAACTTTCGAATGTCTGCTTGCTTATTATCGGAAAACTTGAACTTGCTGGCGGCAATATCTCCAGCCAATATCTTTACCGCTGTAAACACATCAGACTGTTCTAGTGCCGTTTCTCCGTCAAAGTTGATGGTCGTGTTCCCATTTACAGTTGAAATGAAGTCGAGCATTGTACTCGAACGACTGGACAAGCTACGTTTTTCCGTTTGGAAAAATAAACCCATTTATCCCACCTCCTTTCAGCTATAATTCTGATTCTCGAACCAAAATAAAAACGGTAAGCATTAAACTAATGCCCACCGTCAGGAATCCGATAATCTGGTTAAACAAAAAAGCTGCGGCTATGAATGAAACTAGCCCTAAAACATACAAAATAATCACGATTAGTCTTAACTTGTTACCATCCAAAGCCATACTCGCCCCTTTCAATCAATTCATTGATATCTTCTTCATCAAAATCATGGTACATTGCCTGCGTGTAAGCATTAATCAACGCATCTAAAGGATCAATCTTATTTCGATTCATTGCCTTATCAATCATGATTGTATCGTTGTTTTCTTTGGTGATTGCGTTTCTGATTGCTCTGTTAAGCAGTGGATTGTTTGAATGGACTGTTTTTCCTTTAATAACGTCCGTTCTAAATTGTTTTGTCGGAACGTTCAAAGTTATCAGCCCTTGTCGCACTTCAATCATTTCTTTCTCGTAGAATTTCGATAGATCAGTAATAACATTACCAGCATTATACGGATCGTAAAAGATACCTTTTAGCTCAAAGTTATTACTTTCGATGAAATCAGTAAGCCAATTGACTAAATCGTGATAGTCAATCAATCCGTCTGGACTACTACTAATCGTGCAATATCCTGCTTGCTCATATTGTCGGTATGGTGTTTTGTCTTCTTTTTCTTTTGCTTCAATTCCGCCGCGATTGGCTACAAAGGAATAGCTATCAACAAAAAACTTGCTTTCTTCTCTGATTGGAATGACCCACGAAATAGAAGTTAAGTCATTCACTCGTGACAAATCGACACCGATGTAAATCTCACGCCCTGTTAAGTCCGTTTGTTTGATGTAATCAGGAGCAACGGCAGAAGTCCACTCTTCTTCGCTCATATAACTTTCTTGTGAAGATTGAACCCATATGTTGAATTCTTTAGTAAGAACGTTTGATATACTTCCTTTTGCTTTTCCTTCGCCTAAAAGTCGTTTTTTGTTTTCAGTTAGTCGTTCTTTTTGTTCTGATAGTTCCATTAATGGGTTGGACTTTATCCACATGTCAGTGTCCGCTACTTCTTTAGCATTGTCCTGTTCCCAACATAGCGCTAAATACTCATCGCCTACCACTTCTTCTTTTAGCAACTTCGTTACATACTGATACTCTATCGAGTACATTGGATAGTTTAGTTTGCTTGAAGCCGTTGAAATGATAATCGTTAGCGGTTCGATTTGTTGCCCCATTGACGTTTCGATAACATCCATCATTTCCGTTGTTTTAGACAGGGCATACTCATCAAAAATGCCCAATAATGTATCGAGACCGTCCAATGTATCTGCATCAGCAGACAGTGGTTTCATAAATGAATCATCTGTCGTAGTAAGCTCGTTTTGTAGAACCTTTGTAAATTTCTGGATTGCTTTACTTTTTCCACGTAAGGCTTTTAGTTGTGACTTAACCATAGTGAAAACGATTTTCGCTTGATCTCGTTTGTTAGCAGTAGCGTATATCTGTCTTGCTTGTCGTGGATTTCGTTCGTAAATTAGACAGTACAGCGCAATCCCTGAAACAATCAACGATTTTCCTTGCTTACGTGCTAGCGAAAGATAGGCTTTTCTGAAACGCTTGGTATTGTCTTTCTTTCTACGCCAGCCCCATAACATCCCTAGAATGAATTTCTGGAATAGTGCCAACTTATTAGGCTTGCCACTCTTAGGATCTGGAAGCATTGAAATGAATTTTACAATATTTTGAGTGTATTTTGGTTCGTAGTAGTAAGGAAAGTCATCTCGTTTTGACCTCTCGATATCCTTTTTGTGTCTATCAATTGCCATCTGTATCTTCTCACAGACTAAGATATTCCCATTTTCTACTTCATCAATGTATTTTTGAACGTGATCAATCATCACTATCAACTTCGTTCATCATTTCAGCAAAAGGGTCGTCAGGCTCTTTCTCTAACTCTTGAGGATTAACGATCTTTAACCGAGAGTTGATTGTCAGCCCTAAATCATTAGTGGCTGTTTTTAGTTCTTTCGAGAATGAATTGACAGTATCGATTAAAGGATTTTTACGACCATCGATCAAAAAGCCTTGTTCGTCTAACTCTTTGCTTGCTTTGTCGTATAAGTATGAATAGTTGCAGTAGCGAATCATTGTTTGTTGGTCTAGTTCTGAAATAGGTAAGTCCTGAATGTAGCGAGAGATTCTATCCCACTCTTTTTGCGCTTCTTTCAAAAGCCCGACCGGATAATTTGAAAAGTCCAGTCTTGGATAGTTGTATAGCTTTTCTTCTTCGGCTTTTTTAGCTTCAATTTCTTCTTTTGTGTAATTCTTTTTGCTTGCGTTAAGCAATTTCTTCGGCCTGCCTTTGCTCATTTCATCACTCCTATCTATTTTACAAATTTTCTAAAGGGAATTTTTTTTCGAGAAGGGAGGGCATCGATTTTCTTCGTTCTAGCGACATAGGGGGGCTTATTTTTTATCAAAAATATTATTTAGTATATTTATATGCACTTTAGGCAAAACGCCTTAGAACGCAAATTAGAGCCTTTTAAGGCTATATGCCTTTTTATGCTCTTTGTTGTGGCACGACTGGCAAATACTTTCTAACGTATCGTAGTCTAACCTTTTATCCCAATCTTCTTTTACTTCCGTTTTGTGATGGACTATCGTAGCACTGGTTATTTTCCCATTTCTCAAACACTCCTCACATAGTGGTTGGTCTGCCAGCTTGCTACGTCTTAGCTTCTTCCATTGGCTTGAAGCATAGAAGCGAGCATATTTCATGTTCTCTTTGTTGTGTCTTACTTCTCTGTTATACGTCTTGTCTGTATTGCCTTTGTGTTTCTCGCAATATCTTTCGGGCAAGTCTACATACTCACGACACCAAGCGACCGAGCATTTCCTTTTAGGCATTCTCGTGTACCCAACCAAAGAACCTTGTCCAGCCTTCCATCTGCTCTACCTTGCTGTATGTATCTGCGTAGGTATTCGTATGACTGCTTTCTGTCTTTAGCACGTGAAGGACAATTTCTTCTTTTGTGTAGCTGTCAGGAAGTTTGTTCTTAGAATGCATATAGCAACGTTTCAAATGTTCGAGGTAACTCATCTATCTATCCACCTCTCTATGTTGTATTGGATATACTCGTCTTTCCAATAACCATGACCGCAATATATCAGCTTGCATTTATCCACTTCGTTTGGTGTAGCTTCTCTTAGCATTTCGACAATAGAGTACTTCCCTTTGATTTGTACAGAACGCACAACACGCACTGAACAATCATCAATGGTTCGAGGATATTCATTAGTTAGTGATACATACCAGTAGTTCCTCATTACGTATCACTCTTTCTGTTGGTTGTTGGCAGAAAAGGTTCGCATCATAAATTCCATAGCCTGTGCGTCATTAAATCCTTGCAGAATAAGCTGATCGTAGAAATACTTAGCTTGTTTTGCGATTAACGCTAAGCTTTTTTGAGTTTCGTAGAATGTCGCCTCCATGGTTTGATTTGCTTCATTCGTTTTAAATAACTCTCTTAATTGGTTTTCATTCATAGATAAAACTCCTTTCAAAATAAAAAGACCACTCAAAGAGTGATCTATTTTTATTGATTATTGATAATAAAAAAGCGTATAAAATCTTTTCCAAATTTTGATATTTTCAATTTATCTTTCGCTTTGAGGCTTATCTTACTTTTTGCAGTTAGTTTTTTCAATTTTTGGTTTCTCTTCCCAGACAAAGAATTTAGTATACTTTCTGTAGAGTTTCTAATCTCATCAATTGCAATTTGCAGATTTTTTATGTCTTTTGCAAGTTTGTTATCATATTCATTCTGCATTAATCCTAATCGATATAAGTTCTCTCTAACTGCAACATATTGATCGTAATTAATATCAAACGCCTCTAATAACTCTGTGTAGCTACTATATCCATCGATATCATCAAGTGTATTAGTTTTATATGACAATTTAAGAACTGAAATATCTAAAATGGTCAATTTGTCAAGGGTATCAAAATATAAGTATGCCACATCAAAAGATGGATTATCCAAGTTTAAAAATTCTGAATAACCATTGATCATAAATTCAATTTTTTCAGACTGATTAGTAGATTCGATTTTTTGCATAACCATTTCGAATATATTATCTAAAATTTCTTTATTCTCCAAAGTTTGCTTTTCAAATTTTTCCTTTAGTTCTTCATTTCTTTTATTAATAACTTGAACCATGACTTCTAAATTTCTTATTTTTTTACTCGTCCTGAACTCCGTTATAGCTCCGCCAATACCAGGTATTAAACTAGCTCCATAATCAATCAATATATCACCACCTTGCCTAGCAATTTCGTTTGTTAATAAGGGTAATGCATTTTCTTTTAGAAAATCTTTCCCGTATTCGGTTACTACTGATAAAACATTTTCAAATAAAAAATTTTTTGTTGCATCTACTTTTTCTCCCATAATCGTTAATCTCCTTTACATATATCTATACTTAAAGGATAACTGATTATATAAATAATAAAAAGACCACTCAACGAGTGATCTAATATGTAAAAACTACACCTCGGCAACGAGATGCAGTTATACCTCTGTACGGTTTTACTGACAGGCAGTTATGGATCACCGTAAACCAAAAGTCACTGGCAAGGAGTCGAACCTTGCAGGGGTTACTCTATAGCTTCTGCTATTCACCCTTTATTGCGTCTACCCTTTCCGCCACAGCGATAAATTAATATTGTGAAAATAAATACTAAGTGTATAATTTTATTTATCAGCGAGTGGTCCGCTGAAATAATTTATAAGAAGGTATTCCTCATGGAAAAATCATTCGATGAATTTGTAAATCAATTCGACAAAAAATATTATGAAGATTTAGCAAATAGTCTTACAAAGTCTTTTACAGAAAATAGTAACGCGATTCCCATTGAAGATTTAGCAACATATTCCGTAACAATGAGTATGCAAATCACACTTCATTATTTACGTGAATATCATGAATGGCTTCATTCAAATGAGAACCAATCTTCTGATAATCAATAATCAAAAAGCCATGCTCCTCGCTACCTTGATTAGCTTGGAGCAACTCTTTTATTTCTCCTGAAGTACCTTCAATCGATAATTTCATATTCTTTCCCTCCGATACATAAATTAATAGACAGCAACGGATGATAGATAATAAGAACAATTTAGAAGGAGTTAAAATTCACATCCTTATTCTTAATATTTCCGCTGCTGTCTATCGAAGCTTAATTGTGAAACAATAATAAAACGATGTTCCTTTTATTATTATTTTGTCTTAGACCTATCACTAATCTTTCGACACTACCATAATATCACTGGTAAATAGCTAAAAACCGCCATCATTCCGCCAAAAAACCGCCAAATTATTTATAAGTGATAATTTTCCCATGTCTATATGCTTCTGCGAACTCAATCAGTGCTTCTGACTTCATCCGTTGAATGCTTCTCTCTGAATAACCAACCTCACGACTTATCTTATAGTTTGAGAAGTTTTCAGGCACGCAGTAGCAATAGTAAAGTATTTGCCGACTGTTTATACTCAATGCCATCAAAGCCGCTAAAATCGCATCTCTCTCTGCTTCTATATCCATCATCTGAATAATCGCGTCTTCTGCCTTATTACCGTGCTTCGGTGCCTTCGGCATATCCGTAATAATCGGCGACTTAATATCTATCAAAGAGCGACCTGCCATCCGCTCCAAACGCCGAAAGTTCTTCAGCACATCTCTCGCATTACATCTTGTCTGTTTGAAATCTACCTCTCGTAACAATTGCATCAAGTCAAACCGCTCCTTTATGTGATATAATAAATGTGTTGGATTTATTGAATCAGTCGGAGCGATCCGGCTTTTTTTATTTGCCGAGTTACACTTCTCGACTTACATAGCTCACAACAGCTGCATAGTAATTTGCATAACCTCTCTTAGAAGTTGCTAAAGATATATGCTGAATCTCATTGTTTTTCGCAAAATCGTTTAATTCTTTTTCTAATTTATAGCGAGTGTCCTCTTCAAAGATTTTAAATTTCATTGTTTATAACCTCCATATCCACCAATCTCACCACTGCTAAATTCTCTTTGCTTTTAGCTGTCCATTTATCACATTCCATCGTGTTTTCAATGCGAATGATCGCTGAGTGATTATAGAGATGCTCTACATATCCACGAAACGGATAGATGAACTCTTCTGCTTCGCAGCGAACCATGTCACCGACTTTGAATTTTGGTTTCTTACGTGTTTTAGGGTTCTTTGTCGGCATATCTAGCATCAACCCGCCGATATCGTGGCTGCTAGCGTAAAATCCGTCTTTTGGTTTCATTCTTTCTCCTCCTCATCGATCTCTATCTCGACATCTCTGCCTTCTAAAATCTGTTTGGTAGCAATACCTTTTGTGATCAACGTCAAACCGACATCTTTTCGTTCAGCAACAATGCTAACTGTAATTGCCTTTGTTCCGTCTGGTATATGGAGCATTAGATGTCTGCTCATCCTTCTGCCACCTCTTCCACTATTCCATTTACCAACAATGCTGCAGCATCCGCTATTGCTTTATCAGTGAAAAGCAATCGATAAGATGGATTGCATACAAAACTGTAATTTACTCCATCTTTTCCCCATAAAGCACATTTAGTAAGATAGTTGCCATCGGCATTCTTTATTGCCCATAACGGATCTTTCTCGACCTCGTAGCCGTATAACAAAGCTTCTATTGCTTTCTTTTTATTAGGATAATTATCGCTGCATTTATCAACAAGCCAGTACAACAGCTCTTTGTTTTCTGATGATGATCCGTTCTCGCTAAGTTCAAAATCAACACCATATCCCCAACCTGCACGTGCAACAAGTGAAATAGCATAAAACTCGTCATGTTTTGCTATAACTCGGTTTGCCCAATCATCAAAAAACTTCGACATCACATGCTTTTGCTGTTCGTCTAGTTGTTTTAAATCTTCTAGGATTTCTTTTCGAGCCACACCATACCCTGCAATGTACATTTCATTTTTAGATGGATTAATTGAAAAGTCACTTATTTCATATGCTGGCGCTCCTGTTTTACTTTCCCATTTATCAATCAATTCCTGTTTATTCATCGCTGCTCCTCCTAAAAAATCATCTGCCAAAGAAGTACACCTAATTTGGCTACTCCTGCTAGTACAATCATCGCCATTGCTAGAACACATCCATAGCCTAAGAAATTAGCTGCGGCATCTAGAATATACTTAAAATTTTTCATTTCGCAGTCCTCATTTCTGAAAAAGTAACAATCGTTCGACCACGATATCCAACCACTAAACCGTCATCGTCTGGATGAGTAGTCTTAATTGTTATCATTGCTGAATTTTCATAAACTTCTTTTACATATCCTTCAAATGGATAAAGCCACGGTGTCTCCCGCTTTGACTTGCAACAGAAGCATTCAACCTCTTGTCCGACTTCTGGAATAAATTTTCTTTTTTTACTCATCTTTATTCCCCCCGCCCAAAAATACGACGTTCTTTTTCTTCGGCTTTATTTAAATCAAGATAGATTCCTTTTCCATCTTCCAGATATTCCGGTTTTACGTAATATGTTTTATTTTCAATATCCCACTGACACAACTTAGACAGAATACTAAGAAATCTACTACTTTTGATACTAGGATTTTTAGCAGTTTTATTTTTAGGTTTGTAAAATGCAACTGCTTCGTTACTAGTTTTGGATGCTGGAGTAATTGCAATCATTTTTGATCTATCATTTAAATAAACTAACGCATACTCTGAAAATTTCAGACATTCTGCTGCTGCTTTACTAAAATTCACGCCATACTTTGAGATAGTAACAATTGGTTCTCTTGCCTGAGAATTTAACGAAATCAATTTAAAATCATCTGTTAGTTTCATAGAGTTAACTCCTTACTGTTTTTTCATCCAAGCTTGATTGCTTTTTGTTTGTTTCTCTTTTGTTAGTTTTGAATGTTTAGATGTATTGTTTTTATTTGCTTTACTAGAGTGTGTTTTAATTTCCACTATTTCTCCATTGCTCACATAAGCTGCTAGTTCAGCCATTTCTTTTGAGTTATATCTCTTCGCCTTTTTTAAATCAGAAACTCCATTTCCTTCTGAATCGACATAACACATTGCTTTTACAACATATGCCATGTTCAAACCTCCAACTGCTAATTTCTAAATGCTTTACGTACAATGTAAGCTTCATTGATAATTTTCTTTAACGTGTCTGATGGATAGATTCGATGCTTTGCCTTTTTGGTATCTTGCTCATACATCCAATCAAGCTTTGCTAAAGTATCGTCATCAAGAGAAAATCTTGGTCTTTTCTTAGGTGTCCCACCTAAGCTACTGCTCCTTTTATTGATTTGATTGGATTTTTTCCGCTCTTTACTAATGCTTTGTTAATACCTTTAATATATTCATCAAAAGTTAAACCTAACCATCTTTTTTCACGATACAACCGAGGATAGAGCTGGAAAATGAAATACGGACGCATATAATAAACAAATCGCTCTTTTGCTTGTTCCTCTGGCATTTGATTTACCTTTTCATCTCTAATTCCTCTATAAGCTAGTCTTAAATCTTGCTTTGCTGATTCTGTTGTAGTGATTTCTTCCAGACGATGAATAATATCCAAGTAATCCATTTATCATGACCTCCTCTTAAAACGGGACATCTTCATATCCACGCTTAAATTCCTCTTCTTTTCGTTTGTTATAGCCTTCGGGATCGTTGAGCCAATTAGGAATCGGCTCTTTGCGAATGTGGCTTTTTTTAAACGATTTAGGTGTATTCTCAGCTTTCCATGCTTCATCAGCTAACTTTGCATCCTCTACTGTCTTAACTCCTCGTCTTTGCCAATCATTTAATTTTTTAACAACATAACCTGCCGTATGTCCGCCGTCTCTTGCAGAAAGTTCAATGGCGTATAGAATTACCTCAAGGGCGACACCGTCTTCTAAAAAGCTTTGCACACGATCGATGTTTTGAGGGCTATCCATTGGTTTAATTTTTTGCTGGTAAAGTTGTGAGATCTGAGCCATCGCTGCTAGCATGCTTGTAGTCTCTGTGGTAGTCTCTGGGAAGTCTATGGTATTGGTGAGGTCATTTTGACCTAATCCATCAGTGCAATTTGACCTATCCGTCGGGTCATTTTGACCCAATCGTTGGCTCACCTCTTCAAGCTTGTCGTAATCGATGGAATACCAAATTGTTTTATCAAATCCTGCTTTGTTATAATTTGCCTTTATAATCAAATTTTGTTTACTTAGCGAAGTGAGAGTGCGCTTAACTGTTGCTACGCTCCAAAATGGAAATTGTACTTGCCATTCTTCATAAGTATTGTGAATCCATCTTTTTCCCTTAATCATTTTTGCACTTTTGCTATTTAGCCAATAATGAAGCTGTTGCAATATAATTGCCTCATTCAATCCAATAACTTTTGCTAACTTAGGTAACACTTGGATAGGATAATCATCAATAAGTAGCTTATTCATAAATACCTCTTTCTTGTTTTAATCTCTCATCAAATCCTTTTATTTGGTTCATATTCATAATTCCAATATGAAGCAAATCTTCACTGCTTAAATAAACAGGATGAATTTGATATTTGTTTTTGAATTGTTGAACACCCATATTGTGAGCTTCGTTATGATGCCTTCTACATAGTGCGGTCAATGGAAATTTGCGATGATCTACTTTTTCTCTCTTTCTATTTCCTACCGCCTGCAAATGATGAATGTCTGCACCTGATCGTCCGCATATCACGCATTTTCGGTGTTTACAGCACTGATAGTGATAAAACTGTTCATGCTTTGGTAAAATTTCATAGGAACGTGGAAAAGGAACATTCCACTCAAACATGAAATCAAGCACCATTTCTATTAAGTTATTCACTTCTGTAACACTTGCATCTGACGTATCTGCAATACTTATTTCTGAAAAATAATGAATGGCATATTCTTCTCGAAAATAATCATTTAATTGTCTTGTAGAAGTACCAGACCAGCGATGAATATCTCCTAGCAAAGCCCAATATAATAGTCTCTGGGCTTCGCTAAATCTTCGAGGGTCTGGTAGCATCAGAACACCGAAAACAGCTCTTAAATCATCTAAATACATTGTTTTCAAACGATCGATATTTAAGTCTTCTTTTAACTGAACAGTCAACAAACGTTTCTTTTTGTTGTAACTTGTTATAACAAATGGTTGTTGCATCTAATCACTTCACAATGGTGGATTTTTAGGGTCAAATAATGAATTCTGCTGTTCGTTTAGCTTTTCTTCATGTTTATCTAACGCTGATGTTTCTTCTTCATATCGTTTCTTTTTTTCTCTTTCTTTCATCTTCTCTAACGCATCGGAAGCCGTTTGTATCAATGCTTCACAAGTCTCTACGTCGATATCTTCAAATTTCCCAGCATATTGTAAATGCGTTAAGAATCTCGTCATCGCTTTCTGTTGTGTCATATTAGCAAGTCTTGCATTTTCATCAACGAGTTTCTTGGCTTCATCTCGTTGCTCTTTCGTTGCCTTAGGTAACATTGGTAAATCCTCACCAGCGTAGATATAAAGCCCTAATCCAAACATCGCTAAATTTTTCACCAAACAACGCATAATTGTTTTATTAATATCAAACATTGAGGCTTTCTCAACTGGTATATTTTTTCTGTTTTTTGTATCGTACGTGTAAGGTTCTGACTTCATTGCTTTGTTTGAACTATCCATTACAGGTAGCCACATTTCATGAGTTATCCCATCTATTGTTACCTCAGTAAAAACCATATAACCTGTATTTTCATCAAATACATATGGCAAGTTATTCTCGAATTTTAGTATTCGATAGGAAGCGTCTGGGAAACGTTTTTTTACTGCTTCCCATGCCCAAGCCCATGAAAGATAAGATAACTCAATATTTCCTGTTTTCTTTTTTTCAACATGTTCATTAACATTGAGAGAATTCAAAGTTAAAAATATATTTTCCTTTTCTTCACTCATCAAATCTCGACTCCAATTCTTGAATAAATTTTTCTCCTCGTCCGTAGTACTGAATATCAATCAAATTATCACGTTCAAATTCATCTAATGCTTCAAGCAAGCCATCTTCGATAACATGAATATATTCTGGTTTTCCGCAATATTTACCTAAGTGGATAATATAAATATGATCATACTTAGTAATCACATTTCCTAAGTCATCTTGATCATTTTCTAAATGTTGACCATTTAAAAGATTATTACGGTATTTTTTATCCATATTTTTTTCTTTACATTTAGGTATTCCCCAATGCTTAGATATTAAATAGTTATCTAAATTGGCTAACTCATTCATTCCTCAGTCACTTCCTTGAGAGTAGAATTGGCAAACCAAGTAAATACTAGCGCCATGAAATATATCCAACCGCAACGGATATCAATACTTGCAAAACACATACCCACACCAACGAGGGCGTATGCTCCCTTCACATTAATTCGTGTCTTTTTCATTGAAATTCCCCCTTGAAAATACGGGTCATCTTGTCAGCAAAATCTTCTTTACTATCAATATTGAATAATTGCTTAATTGATTGGCATAAAACTAAATTTCTGAGATCGCTTGGATTATCTAAATCAAGTTGTTTAAGTAAATCAATTTCAATTCCAATATGCATTTCTGCAAGCTCTATAGCATTACCACTTGCAGCGTTCAATGTAGTTTCGTCCCCTTTAACTGATAAAAGGACTGGAACGTCTTGTTTGTTGCATTCTTCGATTAATTCTTCAATAAGATTTTCAATTTCTTTATTCATATGTTATAATTCTCCTGGTATATATTTTTGTTTATTACCAATTAGCGACCCTCATCGTTAGTTGGTCTTTTTTAATTTCTCGCCACTTTTTCTGGCGTTCACGCCATTGTCTACCTAACAACTCAGATTTCATATCTTCGTGATATTCCTGATTTAACTCTTGCATCAATTTCTGATGCTCTTGTAAGGTCACAATCTAGCCTCCCTATTTTTTATTTCTAAGAACCGCAAATCTTCAAGCTCAATTTCAATCTGTTTTGCTTGCCGATCTGTCAATTGCTTAGATTTTTTTAGCGCTTCTCGCTCTTCTTGCAGTGCTTTTCTGCGCCATTTAATCAGCCCAAGTATTTGATTTTCTTGTTGCAAGGTATATGTCATATCATCCCTCCTTTAACTATCTCCTTCACCACCACCAAGAAGAGGAGTTGCCCATGCCAACGTGTATGTGCGAACTTGATTTTTTAAGGAGAAAACTCGCAACTCCTCTTTCCGGAAGTGGTGCGTGTAGAATTTTTGATATTAACAAACTGCTCTAACTCTAAAACGATTTTTAGAACGCCATGTTCTAAACTGTTCATACAATTCGATATCAATTGTTACTTCTTTAGCGGTGACTGCGTTATAT
>JACRYO010000886.1_pt1 | contig 41686 bp, 60 predicted proteins | sample 8023221 | NCBI WGS metagenome assembly JACRYO01 (sample SAMN15823180, study PRJNA655841) | gut metagenome | isolation source: fecal sample D85 from dog with diarrhoea from SPCA | host: Canis lupus familiaris | place: South Africa: Mmabatho, Mahikeng | collected 2019-09 | reverse complement strand
GTTGAGCCTTCTTCAATCTTAATATCATACAACTTAAATCCGCCATTTATTTTACCGTTTTGAGAAAAGCTAACACTAATGAAAAAACGATCTAAATTTGTGATTTCATATGCAACGTTGGCTGTACCTTTGATTGTTATTTCTTTTCCTACGTCATCTATTATCATGCTTGTATTATTTGCTTCTAATAGTACACTTCCCCCAGGTGTTTTACGATATACCAACCTTAATTTATTAATGTCTCCTGTAGTTCCTTCATCAAATCGCAATTTTGCACTTAGAGTATATGTTTTGCCACTACCAACAGATGGCATATTAGCACGTGTGAACATATCAATACTACCTGTACCGTCAGAAGTAAAATGTAACTTTCCTTTATCATCAGTTAGTGACCCATGACTACCCTTGTTAAAATCACTAGATTCCAATTTATTTACAAATAAATTCGGATTCCCACTATAATCATAGTCCCCGAAATCGATGCTGTTACTATATGCCTTTGCTCCCACGCTTGGGGCTGTTACTGTCTCACCAATTGGTGGTAGAAAACTAATCATTGGTTTACTCCATTTAATGAGGTTACTTCCTCTGAAACCATACTGCAAGTTGATAGCATTGGTATTCTCGTTTTCAATCTTAACAACTGACCCATGCTCAGTGAACTCAGTAGTCACTTTTTTAGGGATATAAACAATGTGTCTTTTAAGTATGGCTCCCTTAACTGTATCCCACTCTTCTAGTATCACTTGTCCAGCGTAATCTTGGTTATTCTCTTCATCAATTGATACTACTTGAGCATAAACACTAAAGTTTACTTCGTCTCCAACTTTCAAATCAGACGTATGAATCGTTGTGGCTGGGTTCCAGTTTAGCCAGCGTTCATCTGTTTTATCATCACGCTCAAAATTCAATGGGATACCGTTCGTGAAATCACCCTGAACTACATTAGAGTTATTAAACTTCTCATCTAACTTCTGAACCCAGGGTTTCATATATTTATTGATAGCATTATACTCACTATCCAGCATGACGTTTGTTGTGGTTGAGTAGGTGTTGGAAAAACCAATTGGCTCAATGGTATGTGCTAGCCCATCTGGTACGTCAAAGGTCAATGTAAGTGGCGTGTATTTCAAATCCGTTGCATCATATTCTTCAGCTCCTGTGAAGATAGCATTGAAGTATCTATCTGGAAAAATGTCAAACACTAACTTCTGAGGTTCGTCACTATTGACTAACGCCTTTAGTTCATCCATCACTTGTGGTACTGTTTTACCTGTGTTGTCTTTGATGATGAAACCATCAATGCTTAATGTGTAATCTCCTAATCTAGTGTTTCTAAAGTGTTTTCCATCTGTGTTACCTACTTGGAAAAACTCATTTTCTTTTGATAAAAACGGTATGTTTAATTTTGCAATTTGAAATAAGTGTTTTGTATCTTTTCCGCCAATCGTAAATGATCGTAGAAAATCATAATTTTGCGCCATATTTATCTCTCCTCAGTCTTTAATATAGTACAATTATAACACAAATTAGGGACTTATACAAGTCCCTAATTTGCTAAACTAATCCCAAATCACGATTAGCATTTAATTGATTCCTTGATTGAATCTTTTGTAGTTTGCTATTTAATTTCTCACCGTCTAGTACTACATTAGTGTCTTTAGCTAAAATCGCCATCAATAACTCATTCTGCTGTTGTAACAATAGAAGCATTTGCGCCATATCAGAGTTCGTACTTGAAGTAGTTCCAGATACTGGTGCTGACTGGTTACGGTTAAGCTTCTCATTGGCATATGCTAATAGTTGCATAGCTCTTGAACGTTTTAACCCAGAGCCAGTTAGTGGAATAACTACTTCTTCCTTATTACCTTCTCCAACTCTTGCAATGTGTTCTTTTGTGATAATTCCACCGTTTTCATAGCCAACTCCACGATACGCATTTGTTAGTGAACCATATGTTGCAAGGGCATATTTGATGGAGGCTAAGATGTTAGATAGTGGGTCATAGATATTACTATTGAACCCAGGCATTGCATACGCTTTAAAGGTTGGGTCTATCACCTGCATTAAACCTTTAGAAGGAGTACCCTTCATAGCGTTGGGATCCCACAAGTTAATCGCTTTAGGATTACCATTTGACTCTGTGCGCATTTGATTTAGTAATGCGTTTAAGTTTGAAGTACTGTATTGACCAGTCATTTTCAAGGCTCTAATGGCTACATTTCGCCATCTTTCTACACCACTACCTCCCACGCTATCACCTGAGATTTGAGTGTTTTGTGGGTCTTTTATACCGTTTAAATGCACGTGGTCATAGTGGTCTCCAGCGGGCCAGGGTTCCCATGCACCAGTGGCTGGTTGACCTGATTGTCCTGAACGGTCACGAACTTTACCATTCGTAATTACATAACCAATCTTAGACGCAAATTTATCAAAAGCATAGTTTGCTGCTTCTGTGTAGCGTGGCGAGCCTCCTGTGACACCAGGTAGTGCAATATCAATGGCGTTACGTTTACCATGCGAATAGGGGTCACCTGGTCTATACCCACTAGTTGCCACAAAGCCTGGAAACTTCTTCATTACAGATTTAGCTACATCTGCTAAGTATTTATAGACACCATTGGTTCCTATTGATGTATCTAAGTTACCAGATGAGAACAAACCCGTAATCTTTTCAGTTAGTGCGCTTGTTGCTTTAGATAGAATGCCTTTACCTACCTCTAATGGATATTTTGTCAAGCCACCTAAAACATCTAAACCACCCAGTACTTTTCTAGCTAATGCGCCAGGGTCTGAAATGAAGTCCCACACATCACCTACTACGTTTTTCAGTGTGTTTCCTACATTACCAGCAACATTTTTTACACTATCCCACATGTTACCAAAGAAGTTAGTACCTTTTTTGTAACGATATTTTGGTGCTTTTGAACCTTGAAGCTGTGCTGTTTCTTCTGCTGTCAAGACGTGCGTTCCTTTTGGTGCGTTTAATACAACGTTGCGTCCTTTAGGGATGAATGCTCTACCATCTGGTGTAATAACTGTTTCTGCTCCACGTCCATCATTGACCATCATTGGCCCATTAATTGGGTGTCCGCCTGCTGGTGTACCTGTAGCGTATTGTGGTACGTCCCATTCTTGTAAAGGTTCAGCGCCTAATTTCTCAAGAACCCATGACGCTCCTCTGATGATGCCATTCACTGGATTTCCAATTGCTTTAAGTGCTGCATTGAATATGCCTTTGAACGCATTTGTAACTGCATTTTTGCCACTTGATACTGCGCTAGCTATTTTGTTAGGTAAATCTTTCATCCAGTTAACAACAGTATCAATACCCCCACTAAATGACGTTTTGATTCCTGTCCATGTTTCTGAGACTGCACGTGATACGTTGGTTTTCATTTCTCCAAACTTGTTCCATACATTCGCAGCCCAGCCAACTATCTTATTCCAAGTGTCTCCAATGCCATTAGTGAAGAAGTTTTTCACGCTGTTCCACAAATTCTGAACTGTGGTCACAACGCTGTTCTTCATTTCAATGAATTTATTACCAATCCATGAAGCCCAAGCAGATATGTTACCCCAAAGCCACTGCAGTATGCTCCACAACATTTTGTAGTATGCAACCAAGTTGTCTATAACGTCCATAACCACTTTTTTAACAGCTGTAAAAGCTGTATTGACGATGTTTCTAAACGTTTCTGATGTTGTATAAGCTGCTACCAAAGCTCCAACCAATGCACCTAACGCTACACCAATCGCAATAAACGGGGCTGTCACTGTAGCGCCAGTAATTGCCAGCAACATACTTGCTACGTTCAATGCTTTTATCGCTAATGTAACTCCACCTATGATACCTACAAGCCATGTCAGTGGTTCTCTGTTATATGCAATCCATTTGGCAAAGTCTCCTAATTTACCCATGAAATTAGCAACAGAAGGTATTACTTCTTCTATTTTGGTGCTTAATGTATTGATAAACCCAGTGATATTTTCAACGCCTATTTTTTCTATGATACTTTGAATAGCATTCACTACTGTAGATTTCAATCTATCCCATGATCCACCTAGTGTATCTGTTGATTTGGCTGCTTCAATCGCTCCAGGATTCATACCTAACTGTGTAATCGCTTGGTTAAACTCATCTGAAGAGATTTCTCCTTTTTCCATTGCGTCACGAAAATTACCAGTGTATGCTCCGTTTTTCAGCATAGCTTCTTGTAACAGTCCTGAAGCCCCTGGGATTGCGTCTGCTAACTGATTCCAGTTTTCAGTTGTTAGTTTCCCAGCTCCTGCGGTTTGCGTTAACATCATAGCTACTGACTTAAAGGTTTCCTCTGATCCACCTGCAACGGCATTCAAGTTACCTGCCGCTTCAGTTAGCTCCATATAATTTGGAATACCATTAGAAGCTAACTGAGCTGAAGTATTCAGAATGTCTTCTAATCCATAAACAGTGGTGTCTGCATACCCCTTCATTCGTTCTGTAGCTTTCTCTATTTCGTCTTCGCCAAATCCTGCAAAATCCATGCTCTTTTTAAACTTAGAAACAGAGTCTGTTGCAGTAACTGCTTCACGTGTCATATCACCTATGAACCCAGTTACTCTTGATATAGCGTTGCTTGCTAGATTCCCTAGCGTTGTACCAATTGCGTGTCCAACTACTGAGAACCCTTTCATTGATCGTTCAGCTTTATCTACGCCAGATGATAATGAGTCCAACTGTGCGTCTACTATTTTTGACTGTCTGCCAAATTCTTGAAGTTTGTTTTCTGCCTTTTCTACCTGAGGTGAAGCTTGTCCAAACTCTTTGGTCATTAAATCTACGGCTTTTTTCTGAGCTACAATCGCCTTTTCAGTTAGTTCCGCTTGTGTTTCTAACCCACGCTGTTTAGCCTTAAATGCTCCTGCTTTATCTCCCACACTATCAAATGCTTTAATCTCATCATTCATAGCTTTTTCATTATCTTTTAAAGCTTTGGTGTATTTGTCTACACCAGACTCTGCTAAAATGTAGGCTTGCTTGGTAGCGGTTAACTCTTTTGAGTACTTATTATACTTTGCACTAGCGTCATTGATTTGTTTTGTTACATTTGATACTTGCCTAGATTCTTTTCCGTAAGTGGCAATGTAGTCTTCTCTACGTTGTTCAAGTAATTGCACTTTTTTTGCTTGAAGTTCTGTTGTAGTGGTCAAGTCTCTTTGTTTCTGTGCAAGATTACTCATGGTATTAGAGCCTTTTTCCATTGCTGAAATGTTTGTTTTCATTGCTGACTCAGTTTGCTTAATGGCTCTATTTAACTTATCTAATGTATTTAAAGACTCATCTAATCCGTCAAATCCCACGCCAAACTTCATATTCCCTATAGGTCTATCTTGTGCCATGCATTTCACTCCTTTTGGTTGCTTTCTTAATCTATTATAACATAAAAAGAGCCACTCTAGCGGTGTACTAAAGTGGCTCTGCTTTGACTTTTGCCATATCTTGTGGACTCATAAATGTACCAAAGAAATCTATTGGGTCTTGTAGTTTTTCTTTTTTAGGTTTATTGTCTTTTGTAAATAACTCCATTAGTAAATTATAGTCAGCGTTGTTAATTTCGGATAGAGACCATGCTCCAGACTCACTGGATAGAAGGTCAGTGTACATCTTATCCATTGCTTCAAGATGTTCCCCCCACGTTATTTTTGAGAGGTCTTTTTCACCTTTTTTGATGGTTCTGCCTGTCCACCCCCAATTGCTTCAAATACTCCACTAAGTACTTCTTCTAACTTATCTGCGTCAACACCATCAATAATGGTATCAAAGTTTACTTCTGGATTGTCAAATACATCAGCTACTAGCATAATCATTGTATCAATTTGTTCTAGTTCTGTCATTTGTTCTTCGCCAGCTTCAACCTTAGCCATGCGTGCTTGGAATTTTAACATTTCACGCATTGAGCGCACCTTGATTGATTTTTGTTTAAATTCTTTTGTTTTTCCGTCAATTTCTAATTTTAATGTAATCATTTCAGTTCCTCCAATTTTTAAATTCTTTACTATTTCATTATAACATAGATTCACTTACTTGTGCAATAAGAAAAACCTAGTCAATTAAGACTAGGTCTAGTGGTTAACCTGCACCTACTACATTGTTAACTTTGTTAATGAATTTTTCTAGTGTTAGCGTTGTACCATCTTCCACACCACTCATGTAAGCAATTCCACGTGAGTCAGTTACAAATGAGCCTTCAATGGTTTCTGTGTTTGGTTCTGTTCCACCTGATTCTGAGGTGTTCAAGGCTAATTCTGGATGTGAGAAACGTCCTTTTGTCAAACCAAGTAACATCTTTTTACCATCTGCGGTGCTTGATACAAATACCACTGATACATAAGGTGCTTCCGTATCTTGTCCAACTGAGGCAATACCTTCTTCGTCACGAGTGATGCCTAAAATCTTCTCATAAACACCATTTTTATAAAGATCAAATACGTTTAATGATGCTGTTAACTCGCCAACACCTTTTGCTGACACCCAAATTGGCACATTGGAAGCATATACTGTTGTTTGTTCTGGTGAAATTCCTGAGATACTTGCCTCAATTGTACCTCCACCTGTCTTATCAATTACTAATTGGTCTACGCCTACTCCGCCTGATTTTGGTACAGAGATAATGGCTTTCTCGAATCCTACTAAAGCGATAATAATCACGTCCTTTGTTTTATTTTGTTTCTACAGTAATTATAGCATATTATCAAGGCTTTGTGTTTGATTACAAGACACGTTGTGACAACACATAACGCTTAATAATCCTACGTCCTTCTTTCAAATCCTGATCTTGTGTTTCTTCTGTATATGCACATTGAATACCTTGCTCTCGCATGACTTTATCAAGTAAAAAGTAGTACTTGTTTGATTCTTGTACGTCACGCACCCATACATCCACCTGAACGCTTGTTGTTAGATAATTAGGTTGTTCTGAGGCATAATCTACATAGTCACCAGATAGCTCTACAATGCGTCCTAGAGGGTATGGTGGATTTACTTGTTTTTCTTCTTCAATTTGATTGACAAACCAGTTTATTTCTGGGATAGATTCTTCTAATACCTCAGCAATCATTAAAATTGGCAATTTCATTATTTCATCCTCCTCATCATTTCACTTTGAATAATATCTGCGACTTTGTTTTCTATATCACTCATTGTTTTTTGTATAAAGGCTTGTGGTGGTTGTTTAATCGTTCCAAATTCCACGAAATGCGCGCGCCATGCTACTTGCTTATCAAATCCAACTTCTGAAACTGGTTTATTTACCGTTGGTTTACTATATACAACGTGGTCTTTCATATGAGTTTTTGTATCATAATCAATTGGGGTCTTTGTCTTCAACTGTTTTGACGCATATTCTCCAGCCACTTCTACAGCTTTGACGGCTGCTTTTTCAAGTTCTTTTTCCGTTTTCCCTAGCGCTTTATAGGCTGAACTAAAATCCACATAATTCTTTTTCATAGTTAATCCTCCACTTGTTTGCATACTAATGTAGTGAAGTCTCTATCAAATGAACCTTCAAGAATATCTTCTATTCTATATTGTTTACCTTTAAACTCAACACGATTAGACTTTGAAACCAGTTGTCCTGTATCGTATCTAATAATAAAGTTTGTTGTATTAGCTAGCGTTGTACCATACGTGTCTTGGTAGTCTTTGAAATACTGCTGTTTGACGGAACACCATATTTTTCTATCTGGATTCCATGTTTCAATCCACTCAAAGAACTCATTTCGTGAACGCGTTTTCACTAGTAGTGTAATCCGCTGATTCAACTTTGATGTCTTGATATTCGCCATGATTTAACCCCCTCAATTGATGAATCATTGCAGTAATAGTGAATGGTACTTGTTGTTGCATCGCGTTAGTTGCTGGCACACGATTTTCATACCATAATGATACTAGCATAAAGATTAGTGTGTTTGTTTTTGGGTCATCTGGTAATACTGTTACTTCAATACTACCTAAAATGTATAGTTGTGCTGCCCCAAGTAACATTTCTAAGTAGGTATCATCCTCATCATAGTCAATCCGTAAATTGTTTTTAATTTCTTCTACTGTAATCATTGACTCTATCACTCCTTTATCATATAATAAAAGAGAGCTGAGACATGAGCCCCACCTCTCTTAGTGTTATCCACCTGCTGGATTTGTTACTGTTACCGAACAAGTGTCTGTTTGATTTCCATCATTTGTCGTTACTGTAATAACAACTGGTGTATCTGGTTCAGTAGCTTTAACCCCAGTTACAACACCGTTATTGTCAACTGTAGCTAATGTTTCATCTGCTGACTTAAAGGTCACCGTTTTATCAGTAGCATTAGAAGGGGATACAGTCGCTGTTAAAGTAACTGTTTGACCCACTTCTACGCTTTCTGTTTTAGGTGTTACAGTAACGCCTGTTACTTTACCGCTGGCTCAAGAGTTAAGAATTTACCTGCTGCCGCGTCTACTGTTTTAACGTCAAAACGCATTGCTGCTGCTAGGATTTCTCCGTAGTGTTGATGCTCTTGCCAGCGAACGGCCATTTCATTACGGTCAAAGAATGATGTGAATCCAGCTGGATCACCTAAGAACGCTACTTTTTTATTTGGAGCTTCTCCAGCCAACAATTTATCAGAAAGCACTGTTACGTTTAAACCAAGTAGAGATTTACCTGATTGAGCAGTGATTGAAGGTTGTAACAGGTAACGTCCTTCATTGTCTTTCATTAAATCTACTTCATTATAGAATGATTGAGATACTACGAATTGTAAGTTGTAGGCTGGGTCAAATTCAGTATTGATGATTGTTTTGACTTCATCCAAATTATGAACAGTTTTGGCTGTTGCTGTTTTCAAGTTTTCAACAATTTTAGAGTTGGCTGTGTTCAATACAATGCGTTGAATATGACGTGCAATTAAAGCGCCCAAATCTTCATCTGAATCGTCTAAAGATTCACGAGAAACTGGAATTTGTCCACGATAAGTATCTACATCATACAATACATTTTCAAATTGTGGTTTATCTAAGTCTGGATTTGCTTCCAATTCAGCTACCGTATGCATTACTGCTTCTGTTGATTTCAAGATAGGATATTTACCAGTTGGAGTGCTTACTTTCACTGTTTGAACTAGGTTCCGTAAATCTACAACTGTTTCAGGTAACATTTTTGTTTTTGTGACAATATCTTCAGGAATAATAGCTCCCACATCAGTTGATTTTACACCTTCTGGAAGCGCTCGCAAGTCCATTTTAGGGTTGTGAGAACGTACATAATTTAAAAATCCACGAACTTCTGTTTCTGGCTGAGAGATTTCTTTTCCATCTAACACTACTTTTTCCATATTTTCTTCTTCTCCTTCTTGCTCTAATGAGCGTTTTTCTTCATCTTTTGGTTGTTCTTCAGGTCGTTTTTCTGTTTCTGGTTCTTTTTGTTCTTCTTTTTCTTCAACTTTTGTTTCTTCAACAACTTTATATTCTTCAGGCTGTTCTTCAGAAGCTTTATGTTCTAACTCTTCTGCATCATGTTTCTTAATTGCGTCAACTAAACTACGTGCTTCCTCAAATTTGCCTTCTGACAATAAATCATGTGCTTTTTTGATTTGCTCTTCACGATTCAATCAATCTCACTCCTTCACTAGCTTTCTGTTTTAATTATAGCATAGATATAAGAAGTTGTGGGCTTTAAATTACAAGCCCAACAGCTCCAATTCAACTTCTAAGCGTTGTTTCTCTAATTCATTAACAGCTTCTTCTAGTGAGCGTGTAGCAACTCGCACATCTGTGTCATCATATGCTGGAATTGATACTAGAGAAATTTCTAATAATGAACCAATCTTATTAATTGAACGTTTCATAATGTTTTGACCTTTTATCCATTTGTCTTTAGCCACTGTGAAACCAAACGAGCACTGGTTCAGGTCACCACGTTTTACAAGTTCCATTGCGTCACGTCCATTGCTTGTGTCTGGAAGCACACAACGAAAGTGTAAACCAATATCATCTACATTCAGTTGTAGTGTTCCACTTGACGTACGTCCTAATAACTTACTAGAATCATGATCCATGAAACAGCGTACGTCTGTCAAGTCTACTCCGTCTAATGCTTCTGGTGAAATTGTCTCCACAAAGCCACCTAAATTACGTGATTCTTTATTGAATTTTAGTGCGTACCCTTCTACTACATTATCCTCTGTCTTCTCCAGTGTCTGTAGGGCTCTGATTTCCAAGTTCTTCTTCATTAACATCCACTTCCTGTTCTGTTTTATTTTCAGTTGTTTCTGGTGTTTGACCAAGTAGGGTATCTCCTCCTTCAATCTCAGTGAAGCCAAGATATTCACGCGCGTCATTTACTGTCAAGGCTTGTGCAAATTCAGACTTAACTCTTCCTTCTGCGATTCTACGCAGTCTGTCCTCTTTGGTATCTTGACGTAGTTTAGATAAATCTAACTCTAACTCTACTCCTAATTTTAGGTTTATCTCATCACAGATAGATGACTCATACATCGCAATCGTGCTGGCAATATAAATATCATTCTGACCTGTGTCAGATGAGTTGACTAGTTCTTGTCCAAATCTACTTACTGGAATGCCCAATACTTTAGCGATTTGTTGTGTGCTAAATTTATTAGCTTGGATCAATTTTAGTACTTCTGTATTGATTTTACTGTCAGTGAACTCTTGCGTGTCATCTATTACGACAACTCCACCGTTTCCATTTACTGCTTCAAAATCATCTCTAATTTGTTTCTTAGCACTGTTGTTGACTGTACCATTTAATAATTTAAGAATACCTCCAGAGAATACACCTTTTGAAAAGAAGTTATTTAATACTTTTAACCCATTTGTTTGTAATGATATTTCGTCATTTAATGATAGTAATGGTGAACGCCCTAGCCAACCATCTGTGGTGCTTAACTTGAAGTGTAAAATATCACGTGGTTCACATTTATACATGATATTCCCATATGGCATGTTAACCTCATATCTATATAAACCTGTTGCCAAGTCTCTGATGACATTAACTTGTTGTGTTTCTACAAATTCTAACTCTTTTACGCTATCATCATTGTTTCTATGGATGAGTACATATGCATTTCCTGTTAAAATAAGGTTGGAAACCACTGCATACATCATGGTGTAGTGCGACTGGTTTTCCTTTGGTTCTTTATTTAATATGTGCAGCAAACTTTCATCAATCGTTGTAGTCTCTACAGGTTTGAATGGACTTTGAGCAATATCTCCAGCGATGATGTTGACTCCAGTATAAATATCTGAGTTTGTCAACGCTTTTAGACCTGTAAAGTTGGTAGTGTAAACTGTTCCAGTGTTGATATAATCAATAAATTGTTGTTCCGTTACTGGGTTTCCGTTGTTTATGAATAATCCCATTTATTATGACCTCCCTTCTCCTGAGTTTGTGGCTTCATGATATAAAACAATGGTTGGTATCATGAACAATATACCACAGGTGAACAATCCTATGATATTTGATACTAAAAACGCTGATAAAGCGATAAATACTGCGCTAATTATATACAAAACAGCTACAATAACCGCAACAAATTTCATGTTTTCACGCTCCTTTTGCGATATTTCTAACTCTATTTTAACACAAAATATAAGAAAAAAGTATGCTGTTTAGGCATACTCTCCTCTGTTGTACTAGTAACCAAAACCAAACTCTCCACTATCTAGTAAATCTTGCAATGTTGGAGCGTCATAATCGTGGTATTGAGCATCACTCATCGCGTTTATAATGGCGTCAAGTGAGTCAATTTTATTTCTGTTTATTTGCTTATCAATAGCAACGCTGTCATTGTACTCTTTAATCATAGCGTTGTATGCAGCACGATTCAATAAAGGATTATTGGTGTGCATTACTTCACCTCTACGAATTAACTCACGCAGAGCTCTTGTTGGTGAAGATAAATAGTTAATTTTCTGTGGTACTTCAATTAGTTTTTTGGGGTAGGTTTTACTCAGATTAATCAAAGCCTTATCCATCATAAATGGATCATAATAGATACCTACCAGTTGCAAGTCATTATAATCTATAAAGTCACGTATCCAATCACACATCTCTTCACTATCTATCAATCCATCCTCACGTTGTGAGATATGAATGAGGTTCATTGACTCATACTGTCTATATGGTATTTTATCAATGGACTGCTTATGGTCAATGCCTCCAACTGATGACACAAAACCATGTGTATCTAGTAATAACTTGTGTTCTTCTTCTATTGGAATAATCCATGAAACCGCAGTCATGTCTGATGTTCTAGCTAGGTCAATACCAATATATACTTTTCTACCTCTAATATTATAATTTGTAGGTGCTTTTACTGCATCCCATTCTTCTTTGGTTACAAAACTATCTTTAGATGATTGTACCCAGAAGTTTTCTTCTTTTGTAAGCCAACCTGACAAATCCATTTTACCTTTGTACTCATCAAGTGAATTGCGCTTGTGTTCCATCATGGATTCATACGCTTCTGGTATTTCTAGTAAAGGGTTTGCCTTTATCCAGTTCGCTTCATCGTCAACTTCTGATAAACTATCCATTTCCCAACATAATGCGAGATAGGCATCCGCTTTAACCTCTTCGTTTAGTAACTTTTCAACAAACGCATAATCTATAGTAAACATAGGGCCATTCAGATTCTTTGTTGCTGTGGAAATCATTAGAATTAGGCCTTCTACTTGTTGTGCTTGTGATGATTCTAATACTTCAATAATACTTGTATCTTTAGCTTCACCATACTCATCTAGGATACCACACAAAACATCTAAGCCATCCAGTGTGTCTGCGTCACTTGATAATGGCTTAACGGTTGACTCATCGCTCGCTTCAATATCATATCTACGCACGGTTGTTCTTTTTTTCACTTCTTTTGATACACTACGTAGTGCCATTAGTTGAGATTTTAGCATTCTGAAGACGATTCCTGCTTGCTCTTTTGTGTTCGCTGCCGCTACTACTTGGCGGCTGGCGGCTGGGTTCTTACCAAACAAAAACTCATATAGGGCAATACCCGCTACGATTAAAGACTTACCATTCTTACGTGCTAGGGAGATATAAGCTTTTCTGAAGCGTCTAGTATTATCTCTCTTTTTACGCCATCCATATAGTAAACCAATAATGAATTTTTGGAAGGTGGCTAATTTCATGGGTTTACGACTCTTTGGGTCAGGTAACATCTCCATAAATTTAATAACTGGAAGCGCTTCTTCTGGTCTATAAATATATGGGTAATCTGGCTTTTTAGATAACTCTAACTCTCTCTGATGACGTTCAATAGCTTTTTTAATTTTACTTCCTACACGAATGTCCACTTTAATTGTTTTATATTTACCATCTTCAACAATGTATTTTTTACCTTCTACATATCCTTGTTCAATTAAATCTATATAATCTTGTACTGGATCAAACATTTATGTATCCTCCTTTTATGCTAGTCACTTATATTATAGCATAAAAAAAGACCCACTAGTTAGCTATACTAGTGGGAGGTTAGTATCTGCGAATATCCACGCCCTACGTTAAGTGTATATTCACTTTAGTGTGCACGTCATCAAGTAGGGTCATACTATCACACTATCTGCCAGATACTATGGCTTGCGGTCGTTTGCGTGCGCCGTCCACGACTGTTCAGTTTCCAACAGCAACCCTTTTTACCGTGGAGTGTGGTGACCACGATTTTCCTCTTAGGAGCTAAGGTTTCCAACTCTCCTACCGATTGTTACTCACAACAGAGTACTGACTGGAGTCAACGCTCTAAGTCGCAGCCAACGTTTTGTGTATGTCATCCTTTGAGGAATAAGGAATATACACTACCTAATTATGTACACCCCCAAAGACTCATCTCTAGGGAGAGGGTGCGTGAACCGTAGTAATACACCCTAATATTTTAATAAATCGTTTAATAAAAGTATTATACCACAAACTTCCGACTTTTTGTGATATTTGTGTTGCCTCATGATCAATATTTTGGTGACTCCGTTGTTGTCATCTGTATTTATTATACCACAAAATTTTAGTTTTGTGTAGGTTATCCCTCAAACATTTTTGCGAATGGGTCAAGTACTTCTTTTTCTTTCTCTGCTGGTAAAACTATTTTTAGTCTTGAGTTAATTGTTAACCCCAGGTCGTTGGTTGCCGTTTTAAGCTCTTTTGAATAGGAGTTAACAACATCAACCAATGGATTCTTTTTACCATCTGGAGTGATTGCACCTTCCATGTCTAAACGTTCCACAGCTTCTGCGTATAAGTATGTGTAATTACAATAGCGAATCATAGTGTTCATATCTAGCTCGCTGATTGGTAAGTCGCCAATATATGATCCAATACGTTGCCATTCATTAAATGCGCCTTTTAATAATCCTGGTGGGAAGTAGCTGAAGTCTAGTTTTTCATAGTTATACAGCACTTCTTCTTCTTTTTCTTTTGCTTCTTTTTCTTCAATTGTTAAGTGTTTACTAGTTGCATTCAAGAGCTTACGTGGTCTCATAATGATCACACCTCCTTATATTTGAATATGTAGCCTTTTGTTTGTTTTTGTTTACCTTTTAGTACTGCTGAAATGTTTGATGACTTTAATCCTAATTGTCTAGCACATTCTTTACTACTATTGAACTTCGTAGATTCACCAGTCTTGATATTGATGGCAATTATTGGAATACTTCGCGTTATATTACTTCTTTCATTGCGTGTGCCATGATTAATATTTTCCTTGGCAGTCATCCATTCTAAATTTGATACTTTATTATTTGTTTTATCTTCGTCAATGTGATTAACCTCTGGTTTGTTGTCTGGATTTGGGATAAATGCTTCTGCTACTAGACGGTGGATTGACTTTCTAGAGAGAACTCCTTGTTTATATAAACCAACTAGTAAATAGCCAGCTTTATTTTTACCGCCTTTCAAAATTCTTTTGGTATATGAACTCTTAACCCTTCCAAAACTACTAACCTGATACAACCCTTCATATCCTTCGATGTCTTTCCAAATTTCTTTCATAAATAAAACCTCCTCTTTCATACTATTATAATAGCACAAATAAAGGAGGTTGTCAACTATTTTTGTTCGTCCTTCATTTCGATAATCTCATAATGACGGTTGCGACCGCCTAGCTTTGTGCGAACGTCCTTAAAATAGCCAAGCTTCTTACCGTAGAACTTATCTGCTGCGAACTGTGACGGAAACTTTCGAGATTGTCCGGTAGCTAAATCTTTAACGATGATTTCTTTCGGAGCTGGCATGCCTTGTTCACCTCCCTTAATTTAGTTTGTTGAGTTAAACGGAAAATCCCTTATAGTTTAATTATATCATAGGTTGATAGACTTGTGTGGAATAACCCAGGGTTCAATCTAGTGTATAGGGGGAATAATCGTTAAAGGGAAATAACACACTATATATAGTGTTAATCCTTTATTTGCAACACAAGAAACCAGGTTTTTATTACGTTTTACAAGGGAAAAGGACGTTTTTCAAAGTTGGTTTGGGGACTTTTATGTGAAGAAGAGGGGTCAGCGATTAAGCTGAGAAAAAAAGGTACCCCCCTAAAAACATTTTAGGTGGTAACCTCTTTGATTTTAATATGCCAGTCTGATAATTTTATACTCTTGCCTCTAATTGCATTAGATATGACTGTGTCTGTCACATTGAAATAGTTACAGGCGTTGCGTTTACTATTGAAAAATAATTTTTCTCCTGTATATTTGTTTACACATTCTAATGCTTTAGGTTGTAGATGTTTGGGTCTATTATACTGGTTGGTTAGGTCTGTAACCCAACGTAGGTTATCCAGTCTATTATCCGTAGTGTCTCCGTTGATGTGGTCTACTTGTAGTTGATCCATGTTATCAACTGGATTAAACATGCACATCAATAATCTATGCAGTCTAACATGTTTTGGTTTACCATCTTTAATCATACAAACTCTTACATAATTCTTGGCGTTAGACTTTTTTAAGTATGTCTTAACTTCTTTCATTCTACCTGTCTTTAATCTACGAAGTACTATTCCTTCTTCATTAATATAGTACTGATAATCATAACCTTTAATCTCTCTCATTCTAGTGTCCTCCTCTATTCTTCCAACTATATTCATGGTGAATGCTGTTGTGACAATCATAGCATATAGATTGTAGGTTGTCAAGCGATAACCTATTCTCCCAACCTTTAGGGTCTCTCAACTCATACTTATGGTGATGAACCATATCAGCCTTAGTGTACTTGCCTTGTGCCAAGCATACCTCGCATAGTGGTTGCTCCATTAGCTTGGCTTTACGTACGTTCCTCCATTGCGTTGAGTGATAAAAGGTACTATACTTCTTATTCTCATCGTTGTATCTTACATGCTTATTGTATTGACTGTTGTTGTGTCCTCTGTGTTGTTCGCAATATCGTTCTGGTATTGATACATAGTTGCGACATGATGACACAGCACACTTGCGTTTAGGCATTATGCTTACTCCTTTCTACTATTATATGTAAGAAAAGACTACTATTATTTAGTAGTCTTCTTTGTTTTAACCACAATCTTGTCTGTTGGTTGTTCTACTTTGACTGAGTCAGGTAGCTTTGCTGGTTGATGTTTGACACAGTATTGTGCTGGTAGCTTAACTGTTTCATTACAGCCTGAGTGATTGCAATACATAAATGGCATGCTAGATTCCCACCTCCTTTAGTTTGGCATTGATATCATATAAGTCATTCAGTACTCTTGCATATGCTTCTGCGTGTTGCATGTATTGAGCGTCATACATTGGGAGGCCAGCTTCTAACTCGTCACGTCTAGCAACTAAGCGAGCGATCTCTGTTAGTGTTGGCTTTGTTGGTTCAATGATTGGTTCTTCCATACTCATTCCTCCTAGAAGTTATAGTGCTGTTTCTTACGTACAATCATATTATTAGCCTGTACTATCTTAATAGCTTCTTCAAGTGTTGGCTCTTTATTTGTTTTAGATGCTTCTAATTTACGATACTCTTTTAATAGGTCTGTTTTGTTTAGTGCTAGTAGTTGCTTGTCTGTCTTCACTTGCGATTACCTCCTAATAACCAACTCCATACGATAACCAGTTGTGCAATGGCAAAGCCCCAATCACCTTGTTGGAATAATTGATATGGTAACTTCATACCTAAATAGATAGCAATGTAACCGAAACCAATGAGATACACTAAAACTAAGACAATGCTCAATATAGCAAGAAGCGTTTCTTTCATTATATCTCCTCCTCTTTGTTTCTATTATATCATAGATAAGGGATACTGTGTTAGCTAAGTAAACCAGATATTAGTGACAAAAAAGCAGCCTAAAATTGTCATTTTGTCACTAAATTGCTTGTTTTTGTCATCGTTTTGTCACTGATTTTGACACCTGAAATCGCTGTAACCCTTGATATATCTACATTCTTATTTTTATAATGACAAAATGACAAAATATATTATAGTTAATACTAAAAAAGTAAATAATATGCTAATACGTATATTATATATAATATATATAAAGAGTATGGCACTTTTTTTGTCATTTTGTCACTAAACTGGTCTCTTCCTTAGAGTATCAAGGGTTACAGCGATTTTTAAAAAGTCATTTCTATGTCATATAGTGACAAAAACACAAAATTAGTGACATTTTTAATCTTTTATATTGACAATGGTTTCTAAGCATGCTATACTTAGTTCATAAGATAAAGAGGAGGAATTAATTATGACACACGAAAAATACAACGAACTACAAAAGAAAATGGATAAACTAGCGAGTGACTTCGTAGATGAAATGGCAGAAATTGAGAGCAATGAAGATCTTGATATGACTTCTGAATGGTTAGATGAAAAAATGCATAACATCTTCAAATGGGCAGACACAGATGACGAAAAAGTTCTAGCTGAGTTAAGAGAGGACTACTCAAAACTAAAAGAGATGTTAGAATGTTAGCCAAATATTACACCGAAATCATGAAAATACAACTTAGAGAGTTCAAGCGACTCTCTAAGGTTCATGATAACGCAATGAAGAGACTTATACAAATGAACGAACCAGACAATATGCAGAGCCACACCACGCAACGTTACTGGCAGACACACAACAAAATAGAGCAATGTGAGAAAGAAATGCGCACCATAATTGAAGAGCTAAATGAATTAAACGAGCGCTTTCACTGGTTAGATAACTTACACCAAGAACGCTTTCATTTTCTCACTAAAGACGAAGAGTTATTACAGTGCATTATTACATTGATGAATGTTTACAAATAGGAGGAAATAAAATGAATCTAAAACTTAAAGCCACGCTGCTGTGGTTGTTGGCAATAGGTATAACCATGTTATCAACCGCGATTCTTTTTGCAGCAGGCTGGCTAGTTCTATCATATCCTGAAATTGTGTGTAGTATAGTCATGGGAGTATTTATGATATACGTATTAATTAGTGCATGGGTCAGTATCTATCATTATTTAAAATCAAAGGAGGAAACAAAATGACCACATTCATTATTCTAGCAAAAAGATACACACAAACCATTCAATTAAGCTACCTAGCTGAAAATATGAGAGCAGCAATTGATGAATTTCGCTTGACATATCCCAAAAAACACTATAAAATTATTGACTGTAAGGAAGCCACAAATTATAATAGATAGTAACGTTTAAACTAACAAATAGCACACTAATTAGTGTAATCATAACATAGGAGGAAATAAAAATGAACACAGTAGAGTTAAAAGAAGGACAAACATATGTCTGCGTGAAGTCAGATAAGCCCTGGTGGACGACAGGAAAAGAGTATATGGTAATATCAAACAGCTATGGCGAACTTTGTTTAGTTGATAATGATAACGATAAATGGGTAATTAATTATCTAAATAATAGGAAGGATTGTCAATTTAAACTAAAAGAGATACCATCACAAGTAGAGACTGAGAAACGCACTTATACACTATTTGAAGTGAATAAAGTGATTCTTAGAGCTCATAACATGTATGACAATGATTCACAACGCTTGGCATTTATAAAAGGTTACTTTGCGAAATAAAGAGGAGGAAAAATAATGAATAAAACGAACGAACTAATCACATTAACTAGAATTGATGAAACAACAGTATATGTAAACATTAATCACATTGCCGCTTTCTATTATAACAAAGCGTGGGAATACACTATTGTTATAATATCAGACGGTACTCAATTAGATATAAAAGACTCAGTGGAATCAATTGCTAAATATTTTTAGTTAAAAGGTATAGCACAAACTTTTCATTTGTGCTATACTAAGTACATAACCTATGAGGGAGGATAAAATAGAATGAATGAACTAACGAAAATAGATTATTCAGCACCAGTTGAGGAGTTACTACCAGTTTCAAATAAACACTTTCCAAGTGAGGAGTTTGTGGACTTCAATTCAGAAGTAGGAAGAATGTACTACGGTGGCAAAGACGGCACCCAAGCAAAATTTGAGATTCAACAGGAATTATTCATTGATAAATTTAACCAATTAGCTTATGTGTACGCTCACCCTAACTTAAACGCTCCATACGTATACAACGCAGACACACGTATCTGGTCTGAGGTAAATCTAGGTAGTTACAAATATTCAGATTGGTATTTTGAGAACATTCTAGCACCAAAGTTTACACCACAATTCAGAAATCCAGAATTTGGGAATGAAATCCGCAAAGAAATGAAGAAACTAGCACCTGAATTGGCGAATCGCTCTATGACACGTGGAGAACACGCACCACTAGGTGACAACCCTAACCCAAACATTATTGCCTTTGAGAACGGGACATATGATTTTAAAACAAATGATATTAGAGAAACTAGGTTAGAAGATTACCACACACTTCAACTGCCATACCCTTTAATAAAAACAGATGAGACAGATGAACTACTCGCAAAACAATGGATTGACTATTTACTGAAAGATCAAGCACAGACCTTATATGAGTATATTGGGTATATGTATTATAGAGAATACAAATATCAATCTATTTTGTACCTCTTAGGTAATGGGTCAAACGGTAAATCATATGTTGGTGGATTTATCATGAACAAATTAATTGGTTTCAAAAACAGCTCAGCAGTTGGTTTAGACAGCTTAGCAGACAAGAATAACCGTTTTGACAAAGCTTCATTGCACCATAAATTACTAAACTTTGAAGCGGATTCAAGTGCCAATTTTGTGAAGGGTACAGAGACACTGAAAAAACTGTCAGGAGGTCTTGACGCTGTTCACGCTGAGAAAAAAGGAAAAGACGCTTTCAGTTTTACCAACTATGCGAAGTTAATGTTCTCCATGAATGAACTACCTGCATTTAATGACCGCACAAATGGATGGTATAGACGTATTCTGATTCTAAACTTCAACACCAATCTTGACACACCAGAAGCACGTGAGCGCATTAATGAGTTCAACAAACAACGTGAAGAACGTGAGTCAAAAGAGCAACTAGGTAAATTTGCATGGTTCTGTATTCAACAATTCAAAAAGATTTTAGACGCTGGTACCAATGGTGAAAACCCATTCACAGAAACAGATGATATGATTGCCTTCAAGAAAGCTTATATTGAATCAAATGACCCATCTAAAGAGTTCTTGAGTGAAGTACCTGTTATTGTTGAAGATGAAGAAGGTACGGTTAACCTAACACTATTGAAGAATATCTTTAATGTGTACACGAAAGAGAATAATATCAATAAGTCAATGAACTGGCGCACCATGAAAGAATTATTACTAAAACAAGGATTTGAAGAAAAACGTACAAGTAAAGCACGTGTACTCACTGGCCTAAAAATTGCACGCAACGGAGACAATGAGTCAATTAGACCATATTTAATGAACGCATTAGCAGGAACAGAGTACGCGAACATTTTCAACGATGTGGAGGGAGCAGAATGAAAAAATATTTGATTTACACAACTAATTCAACAGAACCATTTGTGGTAGAAACGGATAGAGAGCTGATTACACTATTTAAACGTGCAATAGAGTTAGGAGAAGAAACAATCTATATTCAACACAACAAAGACTTAATTGGAATGGGAACATATAAATACGAGGTACTTCTAACCGTGAATAACATTGTTTCAATTACGACCTCAGAAAAACTTTAATGATTTTGAAAGAAAGTTGGCATTATCTGTTGACTTTCTTTTTTCGTCATGGTATTATTAATTCATAGAGAGGGAGGAATTGAAATGACATTTATGATGATGGGGTTATTATTTATTGGAGCAGTGATTTACGGAGCTGGAGTACTTATACACTGGCTTGAAGAAGGAGGATATTAAAATGTATACTGATGGTAGACATTCAGAACACACATATGCCATTGAAGTATTGAACGATAACGGAGAATGGGTAAGGGATATGTACGATATACCTATAGATGTATATAGTATAAAGAAGCTGGCTAAACATTATAAATTACGAGGATACACATTAAAACAAGTTAGAATAGTAGAGGTGATTTAAGATGGATAAATTGAATTACAGAAAAGAACTAACAACAGAAACGAATGAGCAAGTGTGTGTTGTAACGTATGGCAACAATAGTGATATTTACATTGAATTAACAGACGATGAAGATAATTGTGCTATTGTGACACTAACTCTGGAAGAGGCACAACGTGTAAAGCGCTACTTAGAAGACGCTATCACAACTCATATTATAAACTGGGAGGAAGAATGATGGAAGAAGCACAGTTTTCAAGAGAAGTAACACAGTATTTAGAGAGTAAAGGAGCAATCGTTAATAACCAAACAGGTAGCATGTTTTCTAAAGTTGGTGTATCAGATTTGTTGGTTTGCTACAAAGGATACTTTATTGCGTTAGAATTAAAAACTGGTAGATATACCGCAGATCCGTTGCAAATTAGTTACTTACAAAACGTAAGAGAAGCTGGAGGGTTTGGATTGATTCTGCGAGATACTATTCAAGAGTTAATGGTGTTATTATCTTGTATTGATAATGGAATTGAGCGTCAGTACGAGCAACCAGAATTGCCAGAAATTGAGATTGATAACATCATATTTGATTAATGTGTCCAGATGATAAAAGTTGTGGTATACTATAATAAAGGAGTGATACAATGTATATAGTATATTTACATGTTAACAGAGTAAACAATAAAAAATATTTTGGAATAACGTCACAAAATCCACTGAAGAGATGGAATAATGGAAAAAATTATAGTAGTAAGCATTTTAAAAACTCAATATTAAAATATGGGTGGGAAAATTTCAATCACTTTATTATAAAAGAAGGATTAACAAAAACGGAGGCGTGTCTACTAGAGATTAAATTGATTAATAAATATAATACTACAGACCAGCAATATGGATATAACATATCTGTAGGAGGTGACTGTCCAGCAAGAGGTATGAAACATTCCAAAGAATTTAAAGAGCAACAGAGTGTACGTAGTAAAAATATAAATTGGACATTAGAAAAGAGGAGTAATATCAGTAAAGGTCTTAGAAATCACTATTTAATGCATGAGTCACCATTAAAAGGTAGACCTCAGTCATCTGAACACATTAAGGCTAGAAGCGAGGCACTACGTGGTAGAAAACTATCAGTTGATACACGAGATACAATATCTAAAACATTAGGTGGGAGATTATTCAAAGCTACTAATATTGAAACAGGAGCGGTGATATATAGTCACAATCAAACCGCAACAGCTAAAAAGCTTAATGTGCGTAGAACCGGGCTGAGAAGATGTTTAAACAACGAGCAAAAGCAAACAGGAGGCTACACTTTTGAATATGCAAAATAAAATAGGTAAAGTAGAACTTCTCCCACATCAAGTGGAAGCTATTAAATTATCTGATAAAAAGAATTTTGACTTATCATCCGCTGGAACTGGAAAAACGTACTCAGCACTGGGTGCTTATTTGAAAAGTGGATGTAGTAAATTATTAGTGGTCTGCTTAGCACCAAAAGTATCTGACTTTGCGGAAGATGGTAATCTGATGGGTATTGATATTACTGCATTAAACAAAGGAACTGCTAAAAATAAGAAGTTATTATCAGAATCAGATAGAGTAGCCATTAGTTTTGAGAGTAGTTGGCGTTTAACGGAGTTGGCAAACTGGGTTAACAACGATACTTATATTTTAATTGACGAAAGCCATAAGGTCTCAGTACCAAAATCAAAAGTAACTAAATTCATGATGAGCTTATGTAAAAAGACCACTCACGTTAGATTATTAACTGCAACACCAGTAGCAAACGGAAAACTAGAAAACTACTACAGTCAATTATATATGTTAAATGTGTTCCGCAAGCCAAAAAAAGAGTTCTATGAATTATTTGTAACTGAACGCATGCAACAAATGGGCGCAGCTAGATTCATGCAGATTATTGGTTACCGCAATGAACACTTATTGAACCAAATGATTGATGAAGTAAGTATTAGGTATGAACGTGACAAACCATATATGCCACAAGACTTTTATTATAAGACCAAAAAACCTGCGTTTTATAATAAATTAAAGAAAGTCAGAATGTACAAAGACGACCTAGATAATATTATTGAGTTAGACAATAGTAGTAAATTATTTAACGCACTACGTCAAGTATCACATGGTTTTCTTAAAGGTGTACACAAACAGGTGTCTAAAGAACCGTTTGAGCGTTTACAAGCAGTACTAGAAGAATACAGTGGTGAACGAGTGGTCATATTTTATAATTACAACGCAGAGTTTTATATGATTTCAGAACTGTTGAATAAACTAAAAAGACCATATAGTAGTTATAATGGAAATAATAAAGATTTGACTAATTTCAAAGACTATGATAATGGAGTGGTTTTAGCCCAATATAAAAGTGCGAGTACAGGTATCAATAGCTTGAAAATAGCTAGTGTATGCGTATTCAATTCTATACCATTAAGTTCTACAGACTATATACAGGCAAAAGCTAGAGTTGATAGATTCGGTCAGGAGAGTACACCTAACTTTATCCACATTATTCCAGATACACAAATTGAGAAAAAGATCTTTGAGACAATTACAAATGGTAAAGACTTCACAAATGAAATGATTGAGGAGAGTGTGAAATGAAAAAGAAATATAAAGGATACTTCAAGAAACCAACAAACGCTTTAAATGAAGCGAGATTTGCAAAAGTTGTAATCAAAGAGTTTAGTTTCACAGAAAAGCCACGCGTGGGTTTATGGGTAAAAACATATATAAAATATTTAAATAAATTGTAGAAAATAGTTGACACCCCTTAATTGGGGTGTTATACTTAGTACATAAATAAGAGGAGGACTAATAAATGAAACAACTAAGACTAAAGAAAAATGGTAAAGCACCACTAGTGGCTGGAGCTTTCAATGGAGAATCAGAAGAGTTGATCCAAAAATGGGTACAAGAAGGTGGCAACGTTGGTACACTTACTGGATCAAAAAGTGGAATCATAGTGGTTGACTTAGACCGTCATGGTGATTCAGATGGGGTTGACTCATTAAATAATCTACTTGAAGCATATGATATTGAGTTACCCAAAACTAAAGTAGTTAAGACACCAAATAACGGATATCATTATTATTTTAAGTTACCTTCAAAATATTATGATATTCAACTGAAACAGAATATAAATGGTTATGAAGGTATTGATTTTCAGAGTAGCGGGCGTTTCGTGGTAGCACCACCCAGTCAAATTGATGGTAGACCATATGAGGTGCTTCGTGACGTTGCTGAGCTACCAGAGTTACCAGAGAAGTTCCTTGAGATTTTAGTGGATAAAACGATTACAAAAAAGAATAAGAAGAGAGACAGAAAGTGGACGGCAAACCTATTAGGTGATATAATTGCAGGTAGTGGTGAAGGCGGAAGAAATATCTGGCTAACCACTCAGATTGGTAAATTATTTGCAACTGGTTTAAGACATGATGAGGTGCGGGTGTGGTCTCTATACATCAATCAAATTGGCTGCAATCCACCACTATCAGAGGATGAAGTACTGCAAACATATGAGAGCGTTCGTAAGCGTGAAATTAGACGAATGGAGGACAATTGATGAATAAGCAACTATTTAGCACAGAGTTTAAAAATGGGTATTGTGTGACAGTATTTAGTCAATCAAGATTTGAGTTAAAATATTATGTAGAGATTTTTCATGTTAATGAACCACAAGATACTCATAGAGTTGAGTTTCATACAGCACGTGAGGTTTTTGGATATTTATCAGATATTCAAAACTATAAACAAAAAGACTAGTCAATTGACTAGTCTTAACGAGAGGAGGGAGGAGGAATATCCCTATAATTAATTATAGCATAAAATAAAAGTTTTGTGTTGACATTGAAACAAGAATGTGTTAATATTAAAATAGTTAAAAGAGAGAGGATTTGATAAAGTGATAGAAGAACTACAAAATACAAAACGCTACCAAACACGTTCAGGTAAACAACTATTTGACGTATTAGAAGATGATTTACTAACATGTGAGGAGCTACGTGGTTTCTACAAAGCAAACATTTACAAATATACACATAGATATAAACAAAAAAATGGTATTGAAGATTTAAAAAAAGTAAAGGTCTATGTAGACCAACTAATTAAATTGGAGGAAAAACAAAATGCGATTTGAACCATTAACCGAGCCGTACGATATGTACGCCATAACAGATGAGGGTCATGTGTTTCATTTAGACAAAGAACGATATGAAACGGAACTAGTTGACACCAAGAATGGAAAGATGTACGTGATTCTTGATGGATCACATAAGAAGTCACGTAAGTTTTATATCTCTCAATTAGTGGCAGACATGTTTGTTAAAAACGAACATAATCTAGGATATTTATATTTTAAAGATGGCAACGTACAAAATAGTCACTATACCAACATTGGTTACGCTATCAATCCTAAAGAAGGGGTAGAACGTGTAGCACGTCCTTTTAGAAAGAAAGTAGAGCCAAAACGACATTCTTTAATTGTAGCGATTGGAGAAGCGTGTGAGAAAAAGGATTGGAAAGAAGCTAATAAACTAGGAAAAGAACTTTGGCAATTGGAGGGGGCTTCATATGAAAACAGAAACCATGAGTTTTGATATTCACTATACAGGAAGTAAAGGTAACTGCGCTTCTATCTATTATGATAATTTAGGCTTCTTAATTGACCTAGGTAAGCCATACAAATATATTGAGCCATATTTATTTAACAAACAATTCATTTTATTAACCCATCGTCACCAAGATCATCTTGTATATACAACATATAAAAAGATTAGAGAAAACTTCCCACATATTAAAATATTAGGAAACCAGGAAGTACAAGATAACTTGAATAAGCGTAGCTTACCGCAGTTAGACCTTATATTCAAAGATGATTTTCAGTTTCAAATTGGTGAAGTTAAGTTCACAACCATTCAGAATTATCATGGAGCTGGAGAAGAGTATACAGAAACACATGGTTTCATCATGGAGACACCTACACAAAATACTCTGTTTGCCACTGATTTAAGTACAATGACAGACTATGAAAAGTATCTTTTGGACAATGATTTAAAGATTGATACACTATTACTTGAAGCTAATTATGACCCTAAAGTTATTGAATTTTACGAATCTACAAAACAGCACACTGGATACGATGTGTTCAGCTCAGGTTCATATCGCCACTTAAGCACAACAGAACGAGAGTTATTTGTTGACAAATTCGGAAAACCTGGTATGATTAATATAGAACTGCACCAGTCAGAAACGTATCGCACTTTTGATGGATTAATTAAAAAATCAAAAGGAAAAATTACCAAAAAAGATGTTGACAACTGGTTAATAAGATGATAAAATTAAAACATAAAGACAGAGGAGGAAACAAAATGAAATACCAATATGGAGATTTAGTAAAATTTACAAACAATTATGGAATGCACGCAGAACAAGGCGATGAGGGTACAGTACAACATGTAGACAAGTTTGGAAACATTCTTGTCTTAGTTGAAACTGGAGACTTTGCAGCACGCTTTGAGGAGGTACGTGACGAAGATATTGAACTGATTGACCGCTTGAGTGATGAAGATTTGGATTTATTGAAGGAGGAACTGTGAGAATGAACTATAAAACCCTTTTGAAATTAGATTATGGATACACTGAAAACCAACTGTTTGCGATAATTGAAAAATACAAATGGTTATTCAAATTAAACTATACGATTGATGAACTTTTTGCAGTAGAGTATAAACGCCTTCAGATGGAGGATGAAAAACATGGCATTTGAATTATCAATTCAATCTACAGGTAAACATGAAATACAATTCATTGGTTACGAAAAAACACTTGAAGATGTTAGGAGATTAGCCGAACGTATGAAAGAGCAGGAAGTGAATGAGGAAAACATTATTGAAAACAAAAAACTTCTTGCTGAAATTCGTAAAGAAATTAAAAAATTAGATTCAGAACGTCTAGCTGTTAAGCGTGAAATTATGACACCCTATGACGAACTCAATGAGAAAATAAAAGTATTGAAAGAGGTACTTGGTGAAGGTGAGGGTCATATAAATGCTCAAATTAAAGAGATTACTGCTCGTGAACAGGAAAAACGCAAGTTACAAATCAAAGACTTATTTAAAAAATATCAGAAGTCATATAACGCTCCACAATGGCTTACTTTTGATAAGTTCATTGCCAAAAATCCAACACTAATTACTAATAAGGCAACAAGTGCTAAAAAGATACGTGAATCAGTGGTTTCTTATTTTGAAACATTTAAAAAGGATTATGACCTATTAAAAACACAATATCCAGACAAAGATGATCGTTCTGCGATTTTGATTGCCTACTCTAAAAACGGTCATAATATGCAAGAAGCTATTATTGACTATGCCAGTATGATTGCTGAGAAAGAACGTCTTGAAAAAGAACAGGCTAGAGTAAAAGAAACGAAAGTTCCAGATATTGTCATACTCACTGGAAACGAGCAAAAACAGGAGGCTCCTAAACCAGTTGAATATGTGACAATTAAAGTTAAGAAAGAAGACTTGAATAAACTTAAAATTGATTATGAGATTGTAAAATAAACTACTACACAAGTAAGGGAATATGTGTTATACTTATTAAGTAATAAAAAACAAACTAACTGGAGGAAATTAAAATGTCAGAATTGAAAAAAGTAATTATTGTTAGTGTAGAGGAAGATGATATTAGTGTGAAATTACAGGTGGCCAGTGCAGACTATAGCGCTATCTATGAAGCAGCAGTTTTTAAACAAACGTATGATAAAGACTCTAAAACGTGGAAAGACTTTACAGATGACGATACAAAAGGTAAAGAACGCCTTGAAAAAGCATTAGAAATTTTAGGTGGCTCATTTGAAAATCTTGAAGATAAAGAGTTAGAAATGTATGTAGACGAAGAGACGGGAAAAGCCTACTTTGAAGAAGGTACATCATTTAAGAAAATTGAGAAACCACTGGTTTCACTGAAACGCTTGAAGCAAGTACCAATTGTTGAAATCAAAGACTCAGCAAAAGGACGAGCAGTAGTTGTTGAGCATGACGGCAAGTATTACTCATTTAATTTCAACTCAGGAGTTTATATTGAGAAATTAAACAAGTTTATCCCTAACCAAGCTAAACTTGCAAAAGCAAAAGCACGATTCAATGAATTATTTGAAGATGTAAATGTTACTTGGGATACAGCAGATATTGCAATCGGAATGGTGGTGGACTGTACCGTTAATAAAAATATGCTAGATCCAAAATCTCCGTACGGCTGGTTAGAGGCACAGCCGCTTGATCCAGATGATCAGAAAGAGGTAGTGACAGAAGAAGAGTTGCCATTCTAAAATAAATTAAAAAGAAGTTAACTAAATAGTTGACTTCTTTTTTTATCCATGTTAACATTAAATTGTAAGATAAATAATAGGAGGAAATAGAATGGAAGAAATTTGGAAAGATATTGAAGGCTTTGAAGGATTATATCAGGTGAGTAACTTAGGAAGGGTGAAGAGAGTTACTACAGGTAGAATTTTAAAAAGTGGTAAAGATAAAAAAGGATATCTAAAAGTTATCTTATGTAAAAACAATATTAAATCAGCCAAGACAATCCACCGTCTAGTAGCTCAAGCATTCATACCAAACCATGAAAACAAACCACAAGTAAACCATATTGACGAGAATAAAGCTAACAACAATGTTAACAATCTAGAATGGCTGACTGCGAAGGAAAATACTAATTATGGGACACGTAACGAAAGATTGGCTAAAGCTGTCAGTAAAACTTTGAGTATTCCAATCATCGCAATTAATCTAAAAAATGGTGAGTCTACAGACTTCTGTAGTGGTAAAGAATGTGCTAGACAATTAGGTTTAGATCCATCACACATTACAGATGTTTTAAAAAGTAGACGTAAGCAAACAGGTGGATACACCTTCAAATATAAAGGAGATAATAAATAATGAATATTGGAAATATAATAGAATTAAAACGAGATAATCACAATGGCTTAGGCAATAAAGGAGTGCTACTATATAAACTATATAAACCAGTTGATGGGTACGATTACATGGTTCGTCTCTATTCTGGTTCAACAGAGGCATTCTTAGAAAAAGATTTAAGATTGGCCGTTCAAAAACTTGACAAAGTTAACTTGGTATGGTAAACTTATTTCATAAGATAAAGAGAGGAAGATTGCAATGATGTTAGTAGAAAAATTAATTTTAACAGTGAAAGATGAAGATGGTGTAATTATCAACAGACATTTTAATGAGGTGTATATAAAGATTGATCCAACTCAAATGATGATTGCAAACAAGAAGAAAACGATTGCCGTTTATAAGTTAGATGATATCTTGTATATGCAAACCCAGGGACATCCAAGACAGTTTAGAATGTTCCAATGAGACACACAGTAGAAAGTTTCATTGAATTTGTACTTTGTACTTGTGTGCTAACAATTGACGTGGTATACTATCTAATTTATAAACGAGAGAGGAAGTAAGGAATGAAAGACATAGCAGAATTTAAAGGTGCTGAAACTTTAGCAAGTAAGCTGTTAGAAATATTCGCAGCGCTTGCTGGCAACGGAAAGAGTTTTGATCCAATGATTGAAGGAGTCCACCAAGTGGTAGTGATTAAAGCAGAGGAACGTTTAAGTGCTAAAGGTAAAGAAATGAAAGAGGTTAAAGTACGCAGCACAAACGATGGTCGTGATGCAACATTTTATATTATGAAGTTTCGTAAACAAGATTGGAAAACGTGGGAAAATATAGAAGTTGGACAGCAGTTAATGATTACTCTAAAATACAACAATGGTTTTCCAAATGTAACCATTAATCAAAAAGGATCAGTAATTGATAATTTACCTGAGAAACCAAATGAGGCACTAACAAAACAAACAATATATATTTATGATATTGAAGTATTTAAAAAAGACAATTTATTTGTTTTCAGAGATTACTTTACAAAAGAGTGGACAGTTATTCATAATGATTTAAACTCTTTACGCAAGTTCTATCTAGCGAATAGAGATTCGTTGTTTGTAGGTTATAACTCACACTCTTATGACTCAAATGTAATGCGTGCATATTTACAGGGTAAGAACCAATTTCATGTGTCAAAAGCAATCATTGAGTCAGACGATAGAGGTTTAGTTTATAAGATGTTTGATACAAAGAAAACGCCTTTATTTGGAATGGATTTATACCAAGATAATAGAGGTTTCAGTTTGAAAGAACATAGTGCATTCATGGGAATAAACATTAAAGAAACTGATGTAGACTTTGACTTAGATAGAGAATTAACAGAAGAAGAGCAAGTACTGAATGAACTTTACTGTAAGAATGATGTGTTAGCTACGGAAAAACGTTTTGAGCAAAATATAGGTATGTTAGTGGCTAAGGCTGCAATTGCATTGTACTTTGGTTTAGATAAAATGGCACTGTCAATGACAAACGCAAACTTGACTGCTGAACTATTAGGAGCTGAAAAGACACCGGATAGAGGTGATGAGTTAGATAAATATGAACTACCAGAAGGGTTTGAAATTGAATCAGAGACCATACGTCAGGCTTTTATGACAGATGAATTTGAAGCTAATGATAAAGGACATGCAAGCATCTCATTAGATGTACCACGTAGAGATGTAACAGAGGTTTTAGGGGTAGGTGGGATACATGGTGCTAAGGAGTCATTTATTCATGTAGGAAACTTCCACGCACGTGACGTGGGTTCATTGTATCCTAATACAATGGTATTGTTTGACTACTTATCAAGAAACATTCCAGAAGATAAACGTCATATCTATCAAATGTTATTAGACGAACGTATGGAAGCTAAGTATTCTAATAAAGAATTTACTGAAATAAAAGGCGTTCAGATTCCAACCAAGTTGCTGATCAATGGTTATAAACTACCTCTAAACACGAAATATGGTGCAATGGGAGCTGAGTTTAATAAACTGTATGACCCACGTATGCGGTTATTAGTATGTATCACTGGTCAGATGGCCATGTGGGATTTGTTAGAGAAGATTGAAAACCACGCTACTATTATTCAATCAAACACAGACGCACATTATTATATTCCATTTAGTGAGGAAGATGAAAAAGCAATTGATGAGATTGCAAATGATTGGATGGAACGGACAGGGTATACCTTAGATGATGATCCATTTAGAGCCATTTTCCAGAAGGACGTCAATAATTACTTGGCAGTTACATCAGATGGTAAAGTGAAGTTTAAAGGTGCAATTGGGTTAACTAATGGACTGAAGGTATCTAAAGCAATTGTATCAAATGCGTTTATTAACTATGTGGTTGCTGGTAAAGACTATAAAGAGTTTATCAATGAGTGTAATGATTTACGTCAGTTTCAAATGATTACTAAAACTGGCTGGACATTTGATGATACTATTGTACGTGATAGTGAAGGTAATGAAATGAAAGCACAAAAAGTGAATCGTACATTTGCAGTAAAAGACCCTAACAAAGCTGTTGAAATATTCAAGGTTAAACGTGGAGCTGTAATTGAAGAGGAAGGCACAACAATTGTTGGTGATGATTCATACACCAAAGGCTTACCTAATGCTCCTGAGTATTATGCCATTGATAATGCTGCAATTGGTGAAGGATGGATAACTCTTGATGACATTGACAAAGAGTACTATATAAACCAGGTGGAAGATTTACTTGTAATGTGGTTTGGCGCAACGTGGAGAGAGCGTATTGAACAGGCTCATAGTCAAATGGATGAGTTTCCAGAAGTTAAAAATTATATTGACTAAACACTTGACACCCCTTAATTGGGGTGTTATACTTAATTCATAAAGTAAAAGGAGGAACATCAATGCAATACGTAGGAAGTAAAAACAGATTAAGTAAAGCATTAGCACCAATTATTCAAAGTTACATTACAGATGAAACAGTAGCCTATATTGAACCATTTGTAGGTGGTGCAAATATGATTGATAAAATAAACCATCATAATAAAATAGGTAGTGACTTACACAAGGAGTTAATTGCCTTACACAACTATAATAAGAATAATTCATATGTAATACCTTCCACAATTTCAGAAGAAGAATACAAGAAAGTTAGAAAAAATCAAGATAGTTACGACTCATGGTATGTTGGTTTAGTTGGATTCTGTGGTTCGTTTGGTGCCAAGTATTTTGGGGGCTTCGCTAGACGTTCAAATGGGGATGATGTACCTGCGCAAGCTATCAGAAGTCTAAAGAAACAATCACAAAACATTCAAGATATTACCTTTGAATGTAAGTCGTTTGTAGACTATGACCCTAAAGAATATAAAAACTGTGTATTCTATTTAGACCCACCATATAGAAAAACGTTGTCTTATTCAACTGGAGGGTTTCCATATGAAGAGTTTGATAAATGGGCGATTGAATTAGCTAAAAACAACACTGTATTAATAAGTGAGTATGAAATGCCAGAAGAATATTTTGAGTGTATCTGGGTCAAAGAAGTTAACGTTGGCATTAGTGGTCAAGGAGATATAAAAAATAAAAAACGAGTTGAAAAATTGTTTAAAGTAAAAGGAGGAAAATAAAATGATCAAACTGTATACTAAAAACAACTGTATGCCTTGTAAAATGACGAAGAACTGGTTCAAAGGCAAAGGACACTCCTTCACTGAGGTTAATGTAGATGATAACCTAGAAGGGTTAAATGAATTACTTACTATGAACCTAAGAACTCTACCAGTAGTGTTTAAAGATGGTGAGTTTGTGAGTATGGGGTTTGCACCAAACAAATGGGAAGAATTTAAATAATGAAAGGATTTGATTATGATAATTACATTAGCTGGACCAATTGGGGTAGGTAAGTCCTCAATGACAAAACTATTAAGTGAATTACTAGACACTAAGGCAGTGTATGAACCAGTTGAGGATAATCCTCTACTAGAGAAGTTCTATGCAGATAAGAAAAAGTATGGTTTTCTTTTTCAAATTGATATGTTGTCAAAGCGCTTTGAACTTATTCAGGAGGCTATGAGTGTTAAAAACGGTATTCTTGATCGTTCAATTTATGAGGACTCAATCTTTTTAAAGCAGTTACATGATGAAGGCTCTGTGAACGAGTTAGAATTGGAGGTCTATACTAAACTGTTAAATCGCATGTTGAAAGAGTTAGAACCATTGCCAAAAAAATCACCTGATTTGATGATTGTGTTAAATTGTAGCTTTGATGAAGAAATTAAACGCATTAATAAACGCGCAAGAGATTTTGAGAAAGTTGAAGAAGGTAGTGAACTATATGAATACTTTAGAAACCATCACGCTAATTATCAAGAATGGATGCATAAAGATTTAGGCTTCCCTAAATTAATTATAGACGTGACATCTCTTGACTATGTTAATAATCAAGAAGATCGTAGAGAAGTACTAATGACAATACTGGATGAATTATTTCATGTAGGAGCAATTAGTGGTGAAGAACATACCTATTTTTATAAAAAAGTATATCACGCATAGAAATCTTAATTAAAAGGGGAACGATATAAACATGGAAAACATTACTCAACTATTAACATATAAATATTATAAAAAACAATTTAAAGGATGGCATACACAAAGCTATATTCTTTTGGGAATTGGATTACTATTCTTATTCCTTATTGGATTTAAAGACGGCTTAAACCTCTTATCATTCACAAGTACAATTGCGGGTATGTTAGGCTTTACATGTACGTTAGCGATTACAGAAGGTAAACCAATTAACGGCATACTAGGGTTTGTGTCAGCGCTATTACTGTGTTATGTGGCAATGGTTACTGGTAACTATAGTGATATCTTAATGCAACTAGCTTATATTTTGTTGTTAGATATTCCAATTATCTTAGGTAAATGGAAAGTATTTAAACCACGTAAATTAAAAACAAAACATAAACTTCAAACACTATTATTTTTCATTGTAACATTTGCTTTATTGTATGGACTTGATACAATCGTTTTAAGTTCACCACGTCCATTTATTGACGCATTAAGTGCCACAATTGGTTTTACTGGTGCTTTCCTGTGTGTCCGCCAGTTTTCAGCGCAGTATTATTTCTGGTTCACACAAGGTATCATGAGCATTGTATTATGGTTAGTAACAGCGTTACAAGGACATGGGGTAATGGTTCTATTTTTCACTTACACATTATACCTAGCAAATAATATTATTGCCTTTACTGTATCTAACTGGTTTACTCACGATAAAAAATAATGTTCTCACGATCATTCTAAGCACTTTAAATTTTTAAAGTAAGGTGATTACCCATTTAAATACAAAAGAAAAGACACTCTTAATTGAGTGTCTTTTTATTATAAGCTCAAATAGATTGAGTCAATTCGTACATCGTTTACTGCGCCTTCGCCGTTAGATTTGTTTGCTCTACGTAAGGTGACATCTACTTTTTTACCTTTGAACTGTGCTTTTTTGACTGTTACATCAAAACCAAGTTCTTGTCCACCTTGATAGCCATATGCTTTCTTCACGTCTGGACGTTTAATACCAGCAGATTGAATACGTGTCAACTCTTTACCAGTTCCATGTTGCATAAAGATGACATACGCATATGTTCCAATAGGCCCTTGTGGTTTATCAGGAACTAACCACCCAGCCACACGAATTTGGTCTTTACCATGTCCATTAAAGTAGTCAAGTTTACCCCACGCATTACCTTGATGTTTTGCTGGACTTGCAGCTACTGCCTTATCATGTTGGCTAGGTGTTGAGGGCTTGGTTGGAGCTGGTTTTGGTGCTGAAGAAGGTTTGTTGTTACTTTTAGCGTTAGCAACATCACTTCTAAACTGCGCTAGATTGATACCCCATTTAGCAAGATATGGAATAGGGTCAACATGATCAGAACCATTGTTTGGTTGATTATGGGTTGCATAGTTGTGCGTGATGATACCAGTGTTACCCTGGTCAACTGTGGTAGGTAAGCCTGCTTGTTTTGCTAAGTCATGCAGTAACTCACAATAAATCTTATAATCACGCATAAACTCATCTCTGTTAGAGTGGGATTCAATTAATTCAACTGAGGCATATCCCCATTGATTCCAACCTCCACCAACATCCCAAGCGCCACGGTTAACCTCTGCTACTTGGATAACTCTACCATTTCCAACGAGGTGAGTGAAGAAGCCAGTATTGATATCCTTGTTTTGGAAATAATCTGCTTCATTCTGTACTGTACTACGTGGGTTACCAGTAGAATGGGCGTGTACTTGTCCGTATGGTGCAACTCCTACTTGTGGTAAACCTGGTCTGATTCGTCTTTCTACTTTATATGCCATGTTATCACTCTCTTTCTTATTTCTTTGGTTCTGTATAGTTCAATGCTTTTTCACTATCTGTAATACCTTTAGTTGTTGGGTCTGGAATCATGTTTAATGCATTAATTACAGTTAATCCTAATACATAAGGATTACTTACTGCTCTGACCAATACATCTAATAATGTATCAAAGGATGTAATATCCTCAAACTTCAAACCAAAGTACGCTAGGATAGGTACTGCTAATGCGCCAATAAAACGCAAGATAAATGTTAGGTTGTCTTTGCTAAAACGAACTTTCCAGTTGATTTTTTTCATTCTACATCACTCCTATTTCATAAATAAGGATAAACCAATACTAACTAATGCTCCAATAACTGCGCCAACAGTTGTACGTGTTAGCCATGTATAGCTGTTTTTAAGGTCAGCTAATGCCTCTCTATTCTGCATGGACATGCTGTACGCCTTATCTGCTTTCTCAGATTGACGTTCTAAGCGACTACCATACTCTTTCAAGTCAGCTTTGATCTCAGGTATATCATCCAACTTTACCTCAATTCTTGCTAACTGTTCTTTTAATGAAACAAACTCTTTATCATTTAAGTTCATAGCAAACACTCCTATTCATTTATCACCTCGTTTCCTAGGTCTATAATCATTATAACATCTATATAAGCGAAATAGTGTGTCTCTCACGAGCATTCTAAGGCGTTTAAATTTTATTAGGTGGGTGATTATGCGTTTAAAAACAAATAAAAAGCCCTCAAAAAGAGGACTTTAAACTAAATCATAGGATAGACTTGACAAACTGGCATATACTGTAGCTTGTCCAACTTCCAACTTCCAATAACCACTGCTTGTTATACCCCATTGACCCATGATGGAAGTTGTACCTGCAGGCACACCAACGGGAGCAAATGCAAATACTGTAGCTTGAGGTCTAATGTTTTCTGGTAGATAATGTGGTCCACCACTATTAGACTGACTAAATGGTAAATAGGTATTACCAGGACTCATAGTACCACTCTTTAATTTAACTTGTCCTTTAAACGTAATGGTTCGTGAACCATCCAAGTTATAGATAATTCTATACTGAGGAGGATTATTTTCAGCTGTTTCCCAAAGACTGCCCATCTGTAGGTTAATCCATGGTGTTCTAGTCAATGCCTTAGCGTCTAGTACACCATTATAACTACCTGAAGCGTCAGTAAGTGACAATGTAATTAAACCGCCACTAACTGCAGTTGTAGATTCTGAGGTCTGTGTACCTGTTTCATCATATAATCTTTGCCTTAGATTAACTGTTCCTTGGTGAATATCTGCTTCTGTAGTTGCGAACTTATATAGTCTTTCACCAGCACTGTTTGTTAAATAATAGGTTGATCCAGCTTGTAGAATACCATCCTTAATACCTAACTTACCATCAGTAACTTGATTAACACCACTAGTAACATTTGTGTACTCATTCAGAAACTCAGCACCGCTGATTTTACCACCATCAATAGTACTACCTGTAAGGTGTGAAGCTTGAATCGTTTTACCAATGATGGTTTCAGCAATTACAGAACTTTCAAACGGTATTTCCACCCACGCACCACCTTTTGCTTCATAAACGCCAGTTACTTTACCAGAGACCACTTTATACCAAATATCACCTTCATTGAAGTCTGTTGGCTCTGTTTCACCAGTGAATAGTTGTCCATCTGCCCCATCTTCACCTTGTCTAGCTACTGTGTATGACTCAGCTTTTTGACCATTAGTGTAATTCAATGTGACACGTGTCCATAGGTACTGACCTCCGCTTATGGAAGGGATAGAGCTAGTCCATCCAGTAGACGGTGGTGTTGTTGAGTTAGTTGACTTATTATACTCAATTATTGTATTAGCAATCCCTACACCATCATCCCCGTCAGCTCCGTTTGTTCCGTTTTGTCCGTTGTTACCTTGTCTAGCTACTGAATACCCTTGTTCAGTTGTGTTGTCAGTGTATGTCCAAGTAGTTCTAGTCCATAGGTATTGACCTTGGGGAGTGTTTGGTATGGTTGTAGACCAACCGCTTGTAGGGCGAACTGTACCACTAGTATTAACAGCATATTCAATTACAGTGGTTTTAATACCTACACCATCCTTACCAGCTATCCCATCATTACCTTTAGCACCATCTTGACCCATTCTAGCTACGGAGTACCCTGTTTCAGAACTTGAATCAGTGTATGTCCACACCGTTTTAGTCCATAGATACTGACCAGCCGGAACACTTGGTACTTGCGTTTGCCACCCTGTAGCTGGAGGGGTGCTTGCATTAGTATGGCTAGCGTATGTGATAATTGTTGATTGTAAACCTACACCATCCTTACCAGCTACACCATCCTTACCAGAGTCGCCTTTTGTACGTTGCCATTCATATTTACTAGGATCTGTTGAATCTATCATTTCAAAATCTGTATAGTAACCAGTATAGGCCCTGTTAGTTGGATCAGTTGTACTAAAATCTACCCCACCATCTGAGCTATTAGAATAGGCAATGTGTACGTAACTGGTTTTACCATCATCACCCTTTTCACCCTTCATTCCTACCTCTTCTGGGTCATAGTTTGGGAGTAGGTATTCTGATTTAATTACTGCCATGCTTTTATCCTCCTTAATAGTTCAATGCTACCTCATATTTAAATTGCGACTCGTTACCAGATGTAACTGAGATTGCTCTACCTGTAGCTGTAAACGTATTGTCTAATGCTCCGTCTGACTTGTACCTGGACCATGTGAAATCAGTTTCGTTAAAAATGTTTGTTACATCTTTACCCGCCCACTTTACTTTGGCGCTAAGTGTGATTGTAGTGTTTCCATCTTGTGTTTTACCTCCAATAAACAAAGGAGAAGAGGCTTCAATAAATATCTCATAAGGTATCTTAGAATTGATGTCATTTTTCAAATCATTTGCTAACTCTTGTAAACGATCAGATAAACCACTCTCTAATCTAACAAAGTCAGATAACTCACACACTACTTGTTCTGTTTCATAATTAACTGTTAGTTTCTGCACTCTACTAGATAAAAATAGATTTTCGTTTTCATCTATGATATCTACAGTGTCACCTACTGTTAATTGCGATGGAATGTTGGCAATATCTACAATATAGTTAACCACAGGAACACTATATTTTTTCAGCCAGTTAACAGCTGTATTAACCAATTCTTTCTGGTTTGTGGTTGTCCAACTCTTATGTTGTAGAAAATAATGGGAGTTTGTGTTTGTTCTACTCCATTGTTTTACGTTCTGTGTGTCATTTATTCTACCAGTAGTTTTATCTAGTCTGAAACGTCCTTCAGGATCTGTCCAATTATAGCCTTTTAAATTGATTGGTTCATCTTTACCTTCTGGAGTTCCTCCAGTTGGATAAATAGAGTTTACTAATTGATAGATGTCTTCTTCTGTTTCTATAGAATTAATGTCTTTATTTACATATAATTTTTTACGCTCATCAACTCCACGCTTTTTATAGATATCTATTTTGCGCTTGGCTAACTGGTTTCCAACAAATTCAAATGAAAACTCTAGTTCTGCATTATCAAATTGTGTGGCTACTGATTGAATACGCTCTAAGGCAGTCATATTACTGTCCCATTCTAGTGTACGTGTCAAATTAGGGATTTCATTTTTACCAATAACGAAACCAGAATCATAGGTAAATTTCTCAATGTACCAAGCAATGTTATGATTCCCTTGTGATGGAAATGGTGGTAAATCCTCATTTAATAAGTCCATTCCAGCGTCTTCACATTCTAGTGTGCGTATTTGAGTTAACGGGTTATGTGTGACTTTCAGTATTGTCATCCAAACAAATTTTTGATTCAAGTCTTGATATAATACATAGTTACCTACTGCCACATCTTTTTTAATTTTCGCAGTGTTGTCTTTTGTAAACGCTAACTGTAGGGTCATCCTACGTGACGCTGTTTCTAGTGTACTTACATCACTTGCGCTTAATACAGGGTATTCTACATTAGCTGTTGTTGAAGCAATTGTTTTTAATTCAAAGGTTCTATCAGTTATATAAAAATCCAATTATACTCACTCCTTTCTTATTCATTATAACATAAAGAGAGAGACTTTTGCAAGTCTCTCTCATGTTTTATAGATAGTTCTGTGTAATTTCTGCGGTTACTTCTGCCATGTTAGCCCACTCTGAAACAATTGGCTGAATACTGGTTTCACCTGTTTCTAACTCGAATTTTTCCCACTGATTACCAACCACGTTTAGTTGATTGTTCACAACACCATTAACAAAAAACTCTCTAGTTGCTGTATCAATTTCAACGAGGTCACCATCTTGGAAATAGTTCCTCAAGTCTTGATAGTATGGTGTTCCTTCCCAACGTGCTTGCATGTCAGTCATTCTCATAATAACACCATATTTATTTGAGAATCTCATAAACCAGAAACCAGCTTTTGTGAACTTACTTGTATCTGGCTCTGGAAGTGTCCAAACAAATTTGTATTCTTTGTCAATTGTCGCTTGTGACCATCCTCCAGGCGCTTGATTCAATGACTTGATTTGAACAACACGCCACACCAGTCTGTTTCCTCTACGATCCATGTTCATTTCATAGAATGACTTATTAAACACTTTTCTATCTAATTTCATCTGATGAAGCTTGCTATTTTTATACCATGCTTCAAAAACTAACTCATTTGAGGCTGTTGTACTATCTCTGATGATAGCCGTCATAATTGGATTGCCAACTTCATCAAAGGTACTAAACTCTAAACGTCCTCGTTGTCCTTTACTGTAGTTATCAAAGCCAAATCTGAAATGTGTTGTAATTGGGAGTGTTCTATCAGTATTTGATGGTGCTGCAATATATCCCACTACTGTTGGCCCATGCCACACATTAATGTCTCCAACTCCTGTATATACAGGTTGCACTGCGTCTGGATCATCATTCATGTTTAGTGTGCCTTGCACTAAGTTTGGTGTTGTTGGGTTACTATTCATATTTGGATATACTGATTTAAACCCAGTATTTACTTTTAATGCTGGATTCAAGGTATTGCCCCAGAATGTTTCATTCATTGCTGGCTCTACTCTGGATGAGGTTGTTCCGTCTACATCTTCAGGGTTACCAAACTGCAAGATAGCTCCATTTTGATTCAAGAGAGCAACTAGTCCATTTTCTCCTTTCATTCTGAATGAAAAGCGTGGCTTCGTTCTGTACGTCCCATTGTTTTCAATCTTGATTAAGTCACCCACAGAGTCTCCACTTGGCACATATTCAACAGCATTAATATAGGAAGGACTATAACCCCAATGATAATCTTTTGGATTGTTTGATGGTGCAGGTGCAATCCCTTCATATTTATAATATGGGATGTTTGGGGTGCGGGTGTCGCCTTTTTCAATCTTGAACCAGTCAATTTTGCATTGACCTAAACTTGTATTAGGAACTTGATACACCAATATATTACCATTAATACCTTTAGCTGTTCTGGTTGCTTTAAATGTCAATTGCCATTCATCAGTAAGCCCCTCAACTGGTTTCATATCAAGAAGGTTAACCGCGCTTGTACCCGATTCATACTCGACAAAACAACGGAATACTTGGGTGGCTGGTTTAGTTCCTTTAAGTGTAATAGTGTATGTCTGGTTTTCAATTATTTTTTCTTTTAATTGTTTACTTAAAAGTAGATATGAACTGCTTATAATGCCAGCTGAATCAGCAATATTCTCACCCAACGGTATTTTACCTAACCAGTAAGGGTCATCAAGTAAGTTTGGCTGATATGGTGTGGCTGTTGAGCCTTCTTCAATCTTAATATCATACAACTTAAATCCGCCATTTATTTTACCGTTTTGAGAAAAGCTAACACTAATGAAAAAACGATCTAAATTTGTGATTTCATATGCAACGTTGGCTGTACCTTTGATTGTTATT
>JACRYO010000499.1_pt1 | contig 44798 bp, 39 predicted proteins | sample 8023221 | NCBI WGS metagenome assembly JACRYO01 (sample SAMN15823180, study PRJNA655841) | gut metagenome | isolation source: fecal sample D85 from dog with diarrhoea from SPCA | host: Canis lupus familiaris | place: South Africa: Mmabatho, Mahikeng | collected 2019-09 | reverse complement strand
GACGTATGCGGTGCCTTCGTTGATGAAATCATTATATGGCTATTTGGCCTATTTGGTTAAGGGAGCAGAGCTGATTACTCGAGTTAAAGCAGTTAATGCCAAGGTTATATTTGATGATGGTGAGTATTCAGGAAAAACTTCGATGATCTTTTTGGCACTGACTAATTCTGTCGGTGGCTTTGAGTCCATCGTCCCAGATGCAAAGTTAGACGATGGTCGTTTTACGCTCTTAATCATTAAAGAAGCTAACTTGGCACAGATGCTACAGATGGTGGCGCAGATGATTAATGGCGGTAAGCATATTGATAATCCTAAGTTAATCTACAAGAAAACCAACAAAGTAGAGATCTTGCCACTAGATAATGACCAAATGAAAGTGAATTTAGATGGCGAATATGGTGGTGATGCGCCAATGAAATTTACTGATTTACAACAACATATTGAATTTGTAGCCAATCGTTCAGGCATGTCAGAAAATTCTGTAAGTGTTGCTAAACGTAAATTTGTTGAAGAAGCCGAAAAACTAGATACAAAGTAACATCAGTAAGGCGCTAATTATGGTGCCTTATTCTCATTTTAAAGTGCGTGTCAAAAGGCGCAAGAAAGAAGCAAATCATTATGGCGAAAGCTAATCGAGTATATAAAACCGAAGCACCAGTAGCTAAAAATCAGGAAATTGAAGCAACCGTGATTGATATTACATATCAAGGCATGGGTGTTGTTAAGGTTGATAATTTTCCGATATTTGTAGTTGATGCTATTCCGGGAGAAATTGTCCGCGTGAGTGTCACAAAAGTACTAAAAAGCTACGCATTTGGGCGTGTAACAAGACGTATTCAGGAATCCGAAAATCGCGTTCAAAATGCCAACAAAATAGCAATTACCACAGGCATTGCACCGCTAGCCAATTTGAAATATGAGGCACAACTGGCGTTTAAACAGCATCAAATTGAAGAATTATTTAAAAAGGTTAATGTAGATGTTGATGTGGCGCCGACTATTGGTATGGAAAATCCAACAGGGTACCGTAATAAGGCACAAGTACCTGTGCAAATGATAAATGGTAAATTAGAAACAGGTTTTTATCGTCGTGGGTCACATCGTTTAGTGCCAATTGAAGATTTTTATATCCAAGATCCCAAGGTTGATGAAGCAGTTCGTATTACGCGAGACATTTTACGTGAATTAGGTGTTTCCGCGTATGAAGAAGAAACTAAAAAAGGCGTTATTCGTCATATTATGGCACGACGGGGCTATTATTCACATGAATTAATGGTTGTTATCATCACGAATACTAAAAAGCTGCCTAATAGCGACTTAATTGCCGAAAAACTCAGTGCAAAACTACCTGAATTAAAGAGTGTTATCCACAATATCAATAATCACGATACCAATGTGATTATGGGACAATGGAATGAAACGATTTGGGGTGAAGACGATATTCACGATCAATTAATGGGTAAAGACTTTGTTATTGGGCCAAACTCTTTCTATCAGGTCAATCCTCAAACCACTTCGACCTTGTATGCGCTCGCAGCTGAAAAGGCTAATTTGAAACCGACTGATGTTGTTGTTGACGCTTATTCTGGTATCGGAACAATTACGTTATCTGTTGCGGATAAAGTGAAAAAAATATATGGTGTTGATGTTGTTGAAGGAGCAATTGAAGATGCTGAAAAAAACGCCAAAAACAATCAAATTACAAATGCCGAATTTGTATTGGCTGACGCACCAGAGCAAATGGCAAAATGGGCGGATGAAGGATTAAAGCCAAATGTTGTCTTTGTTGATCCACCACGCAAAGGGTTAACACAAGAATTGATTGATGCAGTTAAAGCAATGAATCCTGAAAAATTTGTATATATAAGTTGTAACCCAGCAACACTTGCGCGTGATGCTGTTCAAATTTTGGCTGCAGGATTTGAAATCGAAGGTGCAGTTCAACCACTGGATCAATTCCCACAAACAACTCACGTTGAAAGCATTACAGTTTTCAAAAAAGCTGAAAATTAATAATTTAGATCCAAACAATATGCGGTACGCATCACTATGAGATTGTCCTTTCATAGCAGATGTGCGCTGCATTTTTCAGTGTGTCACAGAAATGTTTATTTGATATGTTAAAATGTAGTGTATAGAAAGAGGTATTCAACATGGCTAAAGTTGCTGAAACACCAATGATGGTGCAATATCATGAGATTAAAAGTCAATATCCTGACGCATTCGTGTTTTATCGTTTGGGTGATTTTTATGAGTTATTTGAAGATGATGCAGTGCTTGGCGCAAAATTGTTGGAGCTAACATTAACAGCACGTAATAAAAATTCTGAAAATCCGGTACCAATGGCTGGCATTCCACACCATGCTGCTCAGAATTATATTGATATTTTAGTTGATCAAGGACACAAAGTCGCTATAGTGGAGCAAATGGAAGATCCTGCCACTGCAAAGGGAATGGTGAAGCGTGACGTGGTGCAACTCATTACCCCGGGGACAAAGCTTAATAGTGGCATGGGCAATGATAAGCAAAATAATTATTTGGCTGCGGTGTTACCACGAGATAATCGTTATTTTTTGAGTTACATTGATTTATCAACGGGTGAATTAAAAACCACAACACTAAAGCGTTTTAGCGATGTAATTGATGAGCTCAGTTCACTTGAAGTTAAAGAAATTGTGTTATTAAAAGATGATGAAACAACAGAACTAGGGATAGCTAATAAGCTTGCTGAACGGGGATTGGTAATTTCTACTCAATCTGACGTAAATGTTAATGCTACAGTTAGTTTTTTGACACAGCCTTTGGTACATGAAAATGAAGCACAAGTAACCACTATTTTATTAAACTATATATTTGACACCCAGCGCCGTAATTTGGATCATATTATTCCGGCTCAAAATTATGAACGCTTGGCTTATTTGAAATTCAACCAAGATACACGGACTAATTTAGATCTTGTAAAAAACGCAAGGACAAAAAAGAAAGCAGGTTCCTTACTTGGTCTAATTGATGAAACTAAAACCGCTATGGGAGGTCGGTTACTAAAACAATGGTTGCTGCGTCCACTTCGGGATACAGAAGACATCAATGAACGTTTAGATATGATTGAAGCATTTCAAAATGAATTTTTTGTACGTGGCGCGCTACAAGATCATTTGAAATCAGTATATGATTTGGAACGTTTAGCAGCTCGTGCTGCTATGGGCACGATGAACGCCCGAGAATTAGTACAATTAAAGCGATCATTATCTGCAATTCCAGGTATGAAGTCCGTTCTGTCCTCAAGCCAAGGTATTTTAAATCATGCTAGTCAACGACTAGAAGATATGAGTGATTTAGCTGGATTGATTGATGAAGCAATTGTTGATGACCCTCCGATTAGCATCCGTGAGGGCGATATCATCAATGATGGATTTGATTCAAAAATCGATGAATATCGTAACGTTTTGAGTCAAAATCAGAAATGGCTGGCACAATTAGAATCCGATGAGCGTGCTGCAACTGGCATTAATTCATTGAAAGTTAAGTACAATAAAAACTTTGGATTTTTCATTGAAGTATCTCGTGCAAATGTTAGTAAGTTAGAAGAAGGGCGCTATGAACGTAAGCAGACCCTGACTAATGCTGAAAGGTTTGTTACGCCTGAACTGAAGGAGCACGAGCGTTTAATTAACGAAGCGCAACTCAAAAGAACCGAGCGTGAATACGAATTGTTCATTACGATTCGTGAGCGTGTTAAAGCAAATATTTCTCGTTTACAAAAGTTGGCACGACAGGTAGCGCAATTAGACGTTCTAGCAAGCTTAGCAGATGTTGCTGACAATAATCGCTTTGTTCGTCCCACATTTACTGACGATAATATAATTAATATTAAGCAGGGACGCCATCCAGTGGTTGAAGCAATATTAGAAGCCGGTGAGTTTGTTGCTAATGATGTGAATTTGGATCAAAATACGGCAATGCAATTGATCACGGGGCCTAATATGGCTGGAAAATCAACCTATATGCGGGAGTTAGCGTTGATTGTTATTTTGGGTCAAATGGGCAGTTTTGTTCCGGCCGAAAGTGCCGTATTACCAATATTTGATCAAATATTTACCCGTATTGGCGCCAATGATGATATGGCAATGGGTCAATCGACATTTATGGTCGAAATGGCGGAAGCCAACCTAGCATTGCAAGAAGCCAGCGCGCACTCATTAATATTATTTGATGAATTAGGTCGAGGCACGGCAACTTATGATGGTATGGCATTAGCTCAAGCCATCATTGAATATTTAGATGCTCATGTACATGCTAAAACATTATTTTCAACCCATTATCATGAGTTAACGGCATTGGCAGACAAACATGAAAATATTAAAAATGTTCATGTGGGCGCTGTTGAAGATGAATCGGGTGAGTTACACTTCTTGCATCAGATTCAACAAGGACCAGCTGACAAATCGTATGGCATTCACGTTGCTGCACTAGCCGGATTGCCTGACGAATTAATTGCAAATGCAACAACAATTTTATCAGGATTAGAAAATCAAGAAGCATTAGTACCTGAACCAAAAGCTTCAGGGTTGTCTGAGCAAGTGGCATTGTTCAATGTTTCGGATGTTGATCCTAAAACAGAAACATTATTTCAAAAATTAGATAGCATCAACATATCAAAAATGACACCGCTAGAAGCATTAAATGTATTGGCAGAATTACAAAAATTGAGGAAGTAAGACAGTGCGCATACATGAATTATCAAATTTATTAGCTAACCAAATTGCCGCTGGTGAGGTCATTGAGCGTCCAGCCAGTGTTGTAAAAGAATTAGTTGAAAATGCTATTGATGCAGGGGCAACACAAATTGATGTCATCGTAGAAGAAGCCGGTGAGTCATTAATTCGTGTTGTCGATAATGGTGAAGGAATTAACCCAGAAGATGTACCGTTAGCTTTTACTAGGCATGCTACTAGTAAAATTAGCAATCGACATGATTTGTTTAATATTATGTCTCTTGGATTCCGTGGAGAAGCTTTGCCGTCGATAGCAGCTATTTCTGATGTAACCCTGAATACCACTACTCAAGAAGCGCCAAGTGGGATCATGTATCATATCAAAGGTGGCAAGCAAGTTTCTGCAACGCCAGCCAACGGACGGCGAGGAACGGTGGTTTCTGTTAGAGATCTATTTTACAATACCCCAGCTAGATTAAAATACTTGAAACGGCCGCAAACAGAGTTGTCTCGTATCGCTGATATTATGAATCGTATTGCGTTGTCATATACGAATGTTGCCTTCACTGTAACTGCTGATGGACGTAATATTTTACAAACAAATGGGGATGGTAATCAGCAACGTGTTATCGCTGCGATATATGGACGTGACGTTGCGCAAAAAATGCGTGCAATTACCGGCGAAGATGATGATTTTAATATTACAGGGTTTGTGTCATTACCAGAACTCACGCGAGGTTCGCGGGATTACTTAACGATATTGGTTAATGGCCGTTTTATTAAAAATTTTTCCGTATCAAATGCAGTTATTCGTGGATATGGGTCAAAGCTGATGGTTGGTCGTTTTCCAATGGGTGTCATCAACATCAATACAGATCCTTTATTAGTTGATGTTAACGTACATCCGCAAAAAGCTGAAATTCGATTATCAAAAGAAGCCGAACTATCAGCATTAATTATTGATACTATTAAATCTTGCTTTGCTGATGAAAATTTAATTCCAGATGCTTATGAAAATCTATATGGACAGGCTCAGACTAACAAAATTGAGCCACCAGCACCAAAGCAAGTAGCACCATGGGCTAAGCCAGATATGGAACAGACTATTGCGATCAATACAGGTATAGATAGCAATGAAGTGGTCATCAATCAAAAGTCAGATTTGATGAACGATGCAGTTAATGAGTTTACTCAAAAATATGCTCACGAACCTAACTTGCCAATATTTGATGATGAAATAACTGTGCAAGTTTCTGAAGATATATCTAGCTATAATAAGCCAGAGATATCAACTCAAGAGGAGTTAGACATTTCGCCAAAGAAACCGAGTGGATTCCCCAACCTAGAGTATATTGGACAAATGCATGGTACGTTTTTGTTTGCTCAAAGTAGCGAAGGATTCTATTTGATTGACCAACATGCTGCACAAGAACGTGTGAAGTATGAATATTATCGAAAAGAAATTGGTCAGGTTGGCACGGATAAGCAGCGAATGTTAGTGCCAATCACCATTAACTATTCTGTAGCTGATATGTTGAAGATTGCCGATAAGGAAGCCGAATTAGAGGCTATTGGCTTGACGCTAGAACCATTCGGGCCAACAACAGTAATTGTCCGTGAACATCCAACATGGTTTGAAAAGGGCCAAGAGACTGAAACGATTAAAGAAATGGTTGATTGGATATTACGAGACGGTAATTTGACAGTTGCCGAATTTCGTGAACGTACAGCAATTATGATGAGCTGTAAACGCTCAGTCCGTGCCAACATGCATTTAAGCGACTTACAAGCCCGGACGTTGATCGAATCACTTGCCTCGACTGAGAACCCTTATAATTGTCCTCATGGTCGTCCAGTGGTGACGTCATTTACACTAACTGAAATGGAAAAAATGTTTAAACGCATTCAAGATTCACATGAGGCATGGGAGGAATATGATAACCATCCATATTAACCATTTGTAACACATTAGTTTTTCTAGTTACTTCATATTTTTTGGGATAGATTTGTTATCACATTATTATTTAATAAAGTAAAAATGGATTAATTTTTCACTTGCGTAACTCAAAATTATTCGATAAAATATGATTTCAAACAATTGATGGGAGAAATTGTAATGGCATTGAATACAAAATTAAATCAAACAAAAAATAATGTTAAAAAAACTACTAAAATTATTAAAGACAATAGTAAGCAAGTTGTTCAAAATTCAATTGAAGACTTCAAACATGATAGTGTTCCTATGGAACATAAGAAGTAACCTCTTAATGCTCTTTACATAAAATCTGGTGATGATCTTGTCTCGAATATTTATTCACAGCACATGGCTTTGGGAAAAAATGATTTGTGCGAGGCATATGCTTTTACAAGCGCTTACAGTTGCGTTATACTTATCAGACAACATCGAATATCATTCAAGGAGGACGCTCATGTCATTTGAAGAAAAGTTTGATAATGCTAAAGATAAAATTGCTGGTAAGGCAAAAGAACTTGAAGGAAAAATTACCGGTGATAAAGCACGTGAAGTCGAAGGTAAGACCCAAAATGTTAAGGGCGAAGCCAAAGATGATGTACAAAAGGTTCGAGATGTTGCCCATGACGATGTCGATGCCGTAAAAGATGCTTTGAAAAATAAAAAAGATAATCCAGAAAAATAATAAGTTTACAATTGCATATCAAAAAGGCTGGCTAGGGAATTCTGATCAGCCTTTTTTGTATGGTATAATTAGACTTGCGGACACAACTGTCTTTTCTATAGGGTAGTTTGAAGAGAAAAATAAAAGGAAAATAATAGAGAAAAATAGTTGACATTTGGACAATATATTTTCTATTTACTAGGTTCTACAACAATGGCTTTTAACAATAATGATATAATTATTCGTTTACGTTACGCACTCAACATAAAAGATGCTGATATGATTAAAATTTTTAAATTTGGTGGCGTAACAATAGATGAAGATCAATTACACAACCTATTGACAAAACAAGCAGAAGATACGAAACGTGATGAGAAGGTCGCTACAAAAATACTTGAATCATTTATGAATGGCTTGATTATTTCACAACGTGGTGAAAAAATTGGTCCCGATTTAAAGCCTGTTCCACCAACATTTGATATGGTCAACGAGGCAGCGATAAATAATGTTGTTATCAAAAAATTGAAAATTGCGATGGCCTATACTAGTGATGATTTAATTGGTTTCTTAAAAACGGCAGGTATTCAAATTTCTAATAGTGAGTTAAGTGCAATATTGCGTCGACCGGATCATCGAAATTATAAACCGGCTGGTGATCGCTATCTTCGTAATATTTTAAAAGGGATGGCCATGGAGTACCGTCCTGAGGATGTCAAACGCACAGCAAGAAAGTAGTATTGTGAACGTTTTCATATATGTGTACAATTAAGTTAGAGACTTAATTATAAGGAGGAAATATATGGTAGAACGTACTTTTATGATGATTAAACCGGATGGCGTTTCGCGTGGCAAAATTGGTGAGATTATTCAGCGAATTGAGCATAAAGGCTATGCGATTAAAGCGATGAAAATGGTACAACCTACTCCTGAATTACTAGCAAAGCATTATGCTGAACATGTGGGCAAATCATTTTATCCTTCGTTAGTGCAGTATATGACTTCGGGCCCGATTATTGCGATGATTGGAGAAGGAACCAACATTGTATCGGGCTGGCGAACAATTATGGGAACGACCAATCCAACACTAGCTGCACCGGGAACTATTCGTGGTGATTTAGGTCGTGAATGGGAAGGGGAAGCTGTTATGAATATCGTTCATGGTTCGGACAGTGTTGAAGCGGCCGAATATGAAATCAAATTATGGTTTGCGTAATGCAGTGTAAGATGAATGATGTTTTTAATAGTTAAAGTGAATTGATTAAGCACTCACGGGAATTGATTTAAATCCACTTGGGCGCTTTTTTATTTTGTTTTTTCAATAATATATTAGCGATTTAACATAATTTTAAAGAATTACCTAAAGTTTGGTAAAATAGTACATATGGACTTGGAGACAAAATTTAATGCAATTAGAAAATATTGAAATACTAGAGAATCATTCACTAGCACCATATGCTTATACGCAAGCTGGTGGATTGGTTGATTATTTAGCCATCCCCAAAAGTATTCATGAATTGAAAGTACTGGTGAACTGGGCTAAAGAGTTAGGCATGCCTGTGCAAGTTTTTGGTCGGCTATCCAATTTAATCGTTCGCAATGGTGGTCTACGGGGACTATCCATCTTACTACATGATTTACGGGACGTCGTTGTGGATCAAAATAAAATCGTAGCATCAGCTGGTGCTGATTTAATTTGGGTAACTGAGCAAGCGTTTGAACATGGGCTGAGTGGTTTAGAGTGGGGCGCAGGAATTCCAGGGTCAGTTGGCGGAGCTGTATTCATGAATGCAGGCGCTTATGGGGGGCAAGTTGATATGGTTGTGTCATCTGTCACTGCTTTAATGCCAGATGGCACTCTGCAAAATTTTGAAAAAAAGGCATTGGAATTTGGTTACCGAAAATCTGTTTTCCAGAGCAACGGTGGCATTATAATTAGTGCGACTTTTGAATTGCAACCAGATAGTTGCACTGCTATCAGGACACGAATGGATGAAAATAATTTTAAACGTGCTAATAAACAACCACTAAATTATCCATCGAATGGCTCTGTTTTTAAGCGGCCAGAAGGTTACTTTGCAGGTAAATTGATTATGGATTCTAAATTACAAGGTGTCCGCCGCGGCGGTGTTGAAGTTTCCAAAAAGCATGCGGGATTCATGGTCAATATCGCACATGGCACCGGTAATGACTATGAGGATTTAATTCATTATGTACAAAAAACAGTGTATGAAAAATTTGGTGTGCATTTAGAAACAGAAGTCAGAATAATGGGAGAGCGTTAAGGAATGGCAATATTAGAATTAATTGTAATATTAATTGTTGCGGTAACCATCTCTAACATTGTGTCGCATTTTATACCTGAGATACCTATCAGTTTATTTCAGATTGCGATTGGTCTCTTTCTAGCACTGGTATGTGGTATTTACGTTGAAGTTGATTCAGAGTGGTTTATGCTATTGTTTATAGCACCATTATTGTTTAACGATGCATGGCGTTTTCCAAAACATGAACTTTGGGAATTACGTGGGCCGATTTTAGGTAATTCAATTATTTTGGTTATCTTAACAACGTTAGTCGGTGGATTTTTAATGCACCTATTAATGCCTCAACTACCAAAATCAGTGGCTTTGGCCCTAGCGGCTGTGATATCACCAACTGATCCGGTGGCCGTACAAGCCATTGCTCGGCGTGTGAAGCTTCCGGAAAATGTGATGCATATTGTTTCAGGAGAAAGTTTAATCAACGACGCGAGTGGGTTGGTTAGTTTTAATACGGCGATTAAAGCCACCATCGCAGGTACTTTTCTAATTGGTGAAGCCATTGGAAACTTCTTTTGGATGACTATTGTCGGATTAGCTGTTGGGCTAATTCTTGGTAGTTTTGTTAGCTGGCTACGTGACTCTTTTGATCGTGTTGGCTTGAATGATGTGGTTTTCCATACGGTTGTGACTTTGTTAATGCCATTCGTTATTTATTGGGTTGCTGAGGACATTTTTCACTCCTCTGGTGTAATTGCAGTTGTGGCTGGTGGCGTTCTATCGAAAATTTTGAGCGATCAGCATATGAATGCGCGTTCACCTGAAATAAATGTGGTCACAGTACGTACTTGGGAAGTATTTGTTTATTTGCTAAATGGCACAATTTTTATCTTACTAGGTATTGAACTTCCTGCTGCCATGAAAGATATTGTGCGTAGTACGCAGGTTCATACGGGTATGGCCATCTTTTATGGTGTTGCCGTTTGGTTTATCATATTTACTATTCGTACATTTTGGGCTTACGGCACGCAAATTACATATCATTTAAAACATAAGGAACGCGCCATTTCTTTTAGAATGGCAATCATATCGGGCCTTACTGGTGTTCGTGGTGCGGTTACAATGGCCGCTGTTCTAACCGTTCCATCGACTATTGCAGACGGATCGGCTTTTCCACAACGTAATTTACTCGTTTTTGTGGCGGCAGTAGTGGTGATTATTAGTCTGTTGGTGGCCACAATTATGTTGCCAATTGTTACCAAACAACGAACCACACATGATTTTACACAACCAGAAGTGGGCGAAGTTGAAACATCAAGTACCCATGAATCTAAAGTTGATTTAACTGAGGCACAAGCAAGAATATTTTCCATTCGAATTGGTATACAAGTTCTCCGTGAGCAACAAAATGATCATAATAGAATTATTGTCTATGAATTAATTGGTAGAAAACAACAAATTATTGACCAGATTTATCGACAGTTAAACAAAAGTAATGATCATAAAGTTAATATTGAAGATGATCGAGAATTGCGACGCGTCGCATTAGAAGCGCAACGAAATTGCTTACGTCAACTGCTCGCCGATGAAAAAATATCTATACTAACTTATTCTTCTCAAAATCGACGTTTAGATCGTCTAGAGAATATGATTGATTCTGATAAACACTATCATTTATCTACCCAGTGGATTATTATATTGTGGCGGCGTACGCTAAGAAGTATTCGGATTTGGATTTCGGATGAGTCAACCGACCAATTTCGTGAAGAAAGTTCAATGGCCACTAAAGAAATGGCCAAGGAAGCCATTCAGTCTTTGTCTGAATATATGGAAAAGTATACAGGTGATACTGTTTCACATCGAATGGAACGCCAAGCGGCTTATAATTTGATTATATTTTATCGTAATCAGATTGAGAAAGAACGTCACCCTGATACACCAGAACAACGTGAACTAGATGATAGATATCGAATGGAATTGGAAATCAAAGCATTAAATGTGGAACGTGAAACGATTCAACAACTTTATGAACAAGGGCGTATTTCAAGACAAGCAGGCGTGAACATACGTCAGTTTATCAATTATGCCGAAACAGCTGCTCTAGCAGGAAGGGATGAGGAATAGCTAAGTATGAATATTCTACTATATTTTACATTTAATAACCTAATGCATGTCATTGACATCGCTATTATATGGTTTATTTTGTATAAGCTCATTCAATTCGTCGAAGGAACCCGCGCTTTGCAGATATTGTTTGGAGTAGGCTTCGTTATTTTGGTTAAGGTAGTGAGCTGGTACCTTGGTTTAGTAACTCTATCGTGGATTATGGATCAAATAATTACATGGGCTCCAATAGCAGTGGTAGTTATTTTCCAACAAGAGATTCGACGGGGATTAGAAAGCTTGGGACGACGTTTGGTCATTCGTCGTGCTCGTGTAGATAATTCTAAAGAACATCAACTAATTAAGAGTCTAGATGATGCTTTGCAGTATATGTCTAAACGACGAATAGGTGCATTAATTACGATAAAACGTGATGGTAGTTTAGATGAATATATCAAAACTGGCATAAAATTAGATGCCTACATTACCGGTCAGTTATTAATTAATACGTTTATTCCTAACACACCTTTGCATGATGGTGCCGTGATTATTGATGATGATCGCATCGCTGTTGCTGCAGCATACTTACCATTATCAGAAAGTACGCGAATACCAAAGGAACTGGGAACACGGCATCGTGCTGCTGTTGGTATTAGTGAAGCAAGTGATGCAATTACAGTGGTTGTTTCTGAAGAAACAGGGGAAATATCGATTACTCAAGGGGGGGATTTACTTCGCAATATGGACCAAGAGTCTTACATGAACTTTTTTGAACATCAATTTTTGGTGCAAATTGACGAAGAAAATGACAAACACTGGTGGCAAAAGATTGGAGGACGTTCAAAATGAAAAAAATAGGACAGTCTAAAATCGTTAATTTGGTGGTTTCCTTAGTTATCGCTATTTTACTTGCCGCTTATGTTTCTAGTACGAAACAAGGTACTGCTACCAACAATGGAGGGTCAACAAATTTTTCAACGTTGATTCCAGAAAAAAGGGCTACCCTAAAGGTACCTTTAAATTTACAAGTTGATTCAGATAAATATGTTGTTATCGGCGCACCGTCAACAGTTAAGGTTGGTATTGAGGGATCGGGACCACTGGTGACAGCTGCACAGAGTCATAATGACATTCAAGCTAGCGTAGATTTACGTAGCTTAGGTGTTGGTAAGCACAATGTTAAGGTGGCTTTACGAGGCGTTAACTCTTCCCTAACATCTACGGTAACGCCACAAACAGTCACGGTGACAATTTCCCAAAAGAAATCGGCAAAACTGCCAGTGCAGGTTAGTTTCGATAAAAGTAAGATTGCGACCGGATACACGGTTGGAGATACAACATCAGATCCAAAAAATGTCACGATTTCAGGACCTAAGGCTAACGTCGAAGCTGTGAGTTATGTAGATGCCAAAGTGTCACTTGATAGTGGTGTTAAACAGTCTGTCTCACAATCTGTCAAACTTGTTGCACGAGATAAAGATGGTAATGCAGTTGAGGTTAATATCAGTGATCCAACGGCGAATGTCACGTTAGATGTAGAACCTGAAGACAGTAAAAAAATGAATTTGAGCGCAACAATAAACAATGGTGACAGTGATGACTATACGATTACATTTGATCCAAAAACGGTGACGGCATATGGTTCTTCTGATATACTTAAATCGGTGGACACTATTAATATACCAGTGGATGTTGGAAATATTAGCAATAAAACAACGCGTACTATAGAGATTCCTACACAAACAGGGATTGTTGAATATAGTGTTTCAAAAGTAAAAGTAACTATTACACCGTCAAACACCAGCTCAACAAGTAGCAGTTCGACGGGGAGCACGAGCAGTAGCTCTAGTTCATCATCTTCATCATCCTCTGAATCAACAAGCAGTACAAGTAGTAGTACTCAAAGTAGTGCAAGCACAACATCAGAAACTAAAGGACAGTAAAACATGTCAGAATTTAATCTTAAATATTTCGGAACCGATGGTGTAAGAGGTGTTGCAAATAAAACACTTACACCTGAGCTTGCTTTTCGTCTTGGCCGTACAGGTGGTGCAATATTAACCAGGCATGCCAACGATGAAAACAAGAAACCAGTTGTTATTGTAGGTCGTGATACTCGAATTTCAGGCGAAATGTTACAACAAGCCATTATTGCAGGATTTTTATCAGTTGGTATTGATGTGCTGCGGTTAGGCGTTATTACTACGCCAGCTGTAGCTTTTCTGGTTCAAAATTTAGAGGCAGACGCTGGTGTGCAGATTACAGCTTCACATAATCCGGCAGCTGACAATGGCATAAAATTCTTTGGAAATGATGGTTTCAAATTATCTGACCAATTAGAATATGAAATTGAACAATTATTAGATGAATCAGAAGATACACTACCTCGTCCCAGTGCTGATGGATTAGGTGTCGTTAATAATTATCCGGAAGGCGTTCAAAAGTACCTAGAATTTCTTCAAAAAACAATTCCAACAGACCTTAATGGTATGCGAATTGCTCTTGATGGTGCTAATGGCGCTACCAGCGGTTTATTGGCACGATTGTTTGCGGATTTGGGAATAGATTTCGTAACATTAGGAACAGAACCAAATGGGCTAAATATTAATGATGGCGTTGGATCTACTAATCCAGCGGCGCTTGCTGAACTTGTAAAAGAAAATGATGTACAAGCAGGTCTAGCATTTGATGGTGATGGGGATCGATTAATTGCTGTTGATGAAAATGGTGAGATTGTTGATGGTGATAAAATTATGTTTATCACTGGAAAATTCTTAAATGAACAAGGGCGTTTAAAGCACAATGCAGTTGTCTCAACAGTAATGAGTAATATTGGTTTCTATAAGGCGTTGGCAGAAAACGATATGACTAGTATCAAAACAGCAGTCGGTGACCGCTATGTTATGGAAGAAATGATTAAATCGGACCATAATCTTGGTGGCGAACAGTCTGGTCACATTATTTTTCGTGATTGGGCAACAACTGGAGATGGCTTACTAACGGCTCTACAATTGTTATATGTAATGAAAGAGACGGGAAAGAAGCTATCTGAACTGGCAGCTCCTGTTCATATTTATCCACAAAAATTAGTGAATATAACTGTCGCTGATAAAGAAGAAATTCAGCATGATCCTGATGTTATTGCCAAAATTGCTGAGGTTGAAGTACAGATGGCAGGGGACGGTCGAGTATTAGTCCGCCCTTCAGGAACAGAACCTTTACTACGTGTCATGGTGGAAGCACCAACGCAAGAGTTAGTGGAAAAGTATACTGAATCCATCGCAAATGTTGTTCGTGAAAAATCTGGACTATAAAGCATACGATTACTACTATGATCTTTAGATTGAGTGGCTATAACTTTTCGAAAAGTATGGCCACTTTTTTGATATAATATACTATAGACTACGCTTTAAAAGGAAAATAACGTGTCACAAGACAGTTTTAAATCATACATTTTAAAAAAATTTAATATCTCATTTAATGACGAAAGCTTATTAACAGAAGCTTTAACGCAACGCAACTATTTGAATGAACATCCGGACGAAAAAGGTCGCGACTACCAGCGTCTGGAGTTTCTAGGTGACTCTGTCATGCAAATGATTGTTGCTGAGTATTTGTTTAAGCGCTATCCTGACTGGCATGAAGGTCAATTGACCGAAATGCGTATTGCAATGGTTCAAACAAGATCATTTGCGCATTTCTCACGCATGGTTCATTTAAACGAAGGTATTCGTTTAGGAAAAGGTGAAGAGATGAGCGGGGCGCGGGATCGCGACTCATTGCTTGAAGATATTTGGGAAGCTTTTATTGGTGCATTGTATCTAGATCAAGGGGCAGATGTCGTTAGACAATTCTTAAATCAAACATTATTTGCAGCAATTGATACAGACTTTTTTGATCGTTTTATTGATTTTAAAAGCCGATTACAAGAGCGATTACAGACCAAAGGGTCTGTGGATATTGATTATCAGACCGAAAAAGAGGAACAATTATCAGATAATACCCAATTATTTGAAGCGAGTGTCTCCGCTAATGACAAAGAATTAGCGCGTGGTACTGGTAAATCCATCAAAGATGCTGAAAAAGCAGCTGCCAGAGCAGCACTAAAAATACTGGAAGATAATGTCAACTTATGAAACTAAAATCACTTGAAATTAGCGGATTTAAATCATTTGCTGATAAGACAATGATTGAACTAATGCCGGGGATGACCGGTATTATTGGACCTAACGGTTCAGGAAAATCAAACATCATTGAAGCGATTCAATGGGTGATGGGTGAACAATCTGCCAAAGATTTGCGTGGGACAAAGATGTCCGACGTTATTTTTGGTGGTACCGATAAACGTGGTGCGTTGAATCGCGCTGAAGTGTCAATTACTTTTGATAATTCTGATCACTATGTACAATCTGATTTTAATGAAATTCGAATTACACGAAAGTTGTATCGATCAGGTGAAAGTTCCTATTTAATTAATGGTGTTGAGAGCCGGTTGAGAGATATTCATGAATTGTTTATGGATACTGGTTTGGGACGTGAAAGTTTTTCAATAATATCCCAAGGACGAGTTGAAAGTATTTTCAATGCAAAACCTGAAGATCGACGCGGCATTATTGAAGAAGTCGCCGGCGTGTATAAATACAAGCAAAATAAAGAAAAGGCGCAAAAAGAATTAACCCAGACAAGTGATAATTTGTCACGTGTGGCAGATATTATTCATGAGATTGAAAGTCGAATTGATCCATTAGCGGAGCAGGCGGCAGAAGCAACAGATTATTTAGCTCAAAAAAAACGTTTTGATACGTTAGACAAGGCGCGATTGGCATGGTCAATTCATGATCTTAATGGTCAAATATCATCAACGACCAAACAAGTAGAAACACATGACAAACGTGTTAACCAGACGAAGCTAGCACTAGATGTTGTCAATAAAAAATTATTAGACAAACGTCAAGAACGTGTTAGTGCACAATTGTCACGAGATAGCTTACAGGCTACAATTCTAGAGTGTACTCAAAAACGTGAACGTTTGATTGGCGCTAAAAATTTAGGAGCACAGCAAATTTCAACGCTAAATAGAGATGTTGAAAGTGCTAAAAAACAAGAGTTTGATTTACAAAATCGTGTTCGGAAATTAGATGAACAAATTAGCCAAGTAGAAAAACAAAAAGATGGGTTACAAAAACAATACCAACAATTAAAAATTAGTCTTGGACAATTTGATACAAGTGTACAAGTTGAGTTACAACGTGAAATACAAAGCAAAATTGAAGTAAATCGACATCATTATATTCAAACAATGCAGGATATAGCTACACTGCACAACACGCAAAAAAATGACGAAAAGCTATTACAGCAGCTAGAAAGTCGCCAAAAAGTGTTGTCAGCACGTCTTGATAATGAAAACGAAGAGTTAACAGCTATTCAAAGAACGTTTAACAAAAAAGTACCAAATATTGATCATGATGATGTGAACATTACAGAACTTGAAAAAAATGTAGCAGATTTAAAGCAAGACATTGGTAATGAAGCAAAAATATATAAGTCCACAGAGCAAAATTGGTACAAGGTATTAGATGAATTAAACAAGGTACGTAGTCATCGCGATGCACTCAATTCTTTAGACGAGTATGCTGGTTTTTATCAAGGTGTTCGCGCGCTGATGAAGCCACAAACTTTAGAAAAATTTAGTGGTATTAAAGGGGTTATTGCTGAATTAATGACCGTTCCCAGTCGTTATGCTTTGGCAATTGAAACCGTATTAGGTGGTGTGTTACAACAGGTTGTAGTAGATAATACATCAACGGCCAAGCAGGTTATTTCTTATTTAACAAAAAACCGGGCGGGACGTGTTACAATTTTACCAATGGATACCATCAAATCACGTCACTTAAGCGGTCTGGAAGCAGTGCAACACATGGATGGTTTTATAGGAGTTGCCGCGGATTTGATTGATATGCCTGAGGAAATGTCTGCTATTAAAGCCAACATATTAGGGACAACCGTTTTGGCGGAAAATTTAAATCAAGCAACTGAAATTGCCAAACGTGGACATTTTCGTTTTCGCGTGGTAAGTCTAAGTGGCCAAGTTGTTAATGCTGGTGGTTCTATGACAGGTGGCGCAACCCAAAAACGTGGCGCAACCTTATTGAGTCGTCAATCTGATATTGCTGAATTAAGTGAACGTACGGATGAATTAACTGTTCAAGCAAGAACATTAGAAAAAACACTGCAGTTGAAACGTTCAACTGGTGAACAGTTACAAGAAAAATTACTTTTGACGCAAGAATCATTGCGAGCAGCTCAAAATGATACTAAAAAAATTGATTATGAGTTATCGCGGCAACAGGATGCTATAAAGCAACAAAAAAGAGCCGTGCAAGCTATTGAATATGAATTGAAAGAAGTAAGCGAACAACAACTAGAACTGAAAAATCGCATAGTAGAGTTTAGTACTAAAATCGAAAATATTGAACAACAAAAACTGGATCAAGAACAGCTGACTGCCAAATTAGCTCATGACTTAGAGACAGCTTCAATAAAATCACAATCAACAAATGAAGAAAAAGCCACGTTGCAAACTCAGTTTGCAACAGTTGGTGCTCAGCTTGACAGTATTAATGGCCAGTTGAGTTTATTACAGAATCAACGTAATGAACTACAGAGAGAGCATAGTACTGTAGAAGAAAACTTAAAAAATCTGCAAAAACAATTGGTTATAGCGCAAGGTAATGTAGCTAATCAAAGTATAATTGATGATATGTCGCATCAACTTGATGCCACACAAGAAAAGTATGACAATATTAATACACAAATCGTGGCTTTGACGAACAGCATCACGGATTTGGAAGAGCAATTTGCAACGCAACAGGAGACTTTGAGAACGCTTATTGGATCACAAAGTCAGTCTGCAGCGCACTTGGCTCGTTTGCAGACACAGATAGAAAATCTGCAAACGCAATTACTGACGCAGTACGATGTTGGCGATGTGGAAGCTTTGTACCAAAAAGTTGCTGACATGGATTTCCAAAATATTACCGAACAGTTGCGCTTAGTTAAACGTAGTTTAGATGAAATTGGCAATGTTAACATTGGAGCTATTGAAGAGTATGAGTCTGTAAAAACACGATTTGAATTTTTGACAAAACAACGCGATGATTTGAACTCAGCTAAAGAGACACTGCTACAAACAATTGATGAAATGGATACGGAAGTACAAGTTCGTTTTAAAAAGACTTTTGATGCAGTTGCGACACATTTTTCAGATATTTATGCCAAAATGTTTGGCGGTGGTCGTGCAGAAATTAGCTTAACAGATCCAGCCCATTTATTAACAACCGGTATTGATATAACAGCGCAACCTCCTGGTAAAAAGTTCCAGCAAATGAGTTTGTTGTCTGGTGGTGAAAAAGCATTGACTGCGATTACGCTGTTATTTGCTATTTTGCACGTTCGCCCTGTTCCTTTTGTTGTGCTTGATGAAGCCGAAGCTGCGTTGGATGAAGCAAATGTGGCGCGTTTTGCTAGATATTTACGTGAATTTGCTGGTGATACACAATTTATCGTTATTACGCACCGTAAGGGGACGATGGTGAATGCTAATTTGTTATATGGTGTGACGATGCAAGAAGCTGGCGTGTCAAAAATGGTCTCAGTTGATTTAGATCGAATGGAAGAAGCAGTTTCATAATTGTATAATTTGTTTAAGAAACAGCTATATGCTCAGAAGCGTGTATTACTTGGATTAGGAGAAAAATAAATGGGATTATTTGATATTTTCCGTAAAAAGAAAAATGAAACGGTTGAGCAGGAGTCTGCGTCAGAATCCACTGAAATTTTGAGTGAATCTGAATCTAATAGTGATGCTTCTGAGGATGAGCAAAGTACTGCTGTATCTGAAAATACGTCAGCCGTGTCGCAACCGATGATGGAACAAGTTGGTTTAGTTAACGAAGATGAAGCCAAGATTTGGCAAGAGGCGCTTGACAAACAAAAAATCAGTACCCCACAATTAACAGAAACAGAAACAGAAACAGAAACAGAAACAGAAACAGAAACAGAAACAGAAACAGAAACAGAAACAGAAACAGAAACAGAAACAGAAACAGAAACAACTGAGCAACAAATTTACGATGCGGGATTGAAAAAGTCACGTACTGGCTTTGCAGATAGATTTAACCGATTTTTGGCTAATTTCCGTTCGGTGGATGAAAATTTCTTCGAAGACTTGGAAGAAACTTTAGTTGGTGCGGACGTTGGCTTTGATATGGCTATAAAGATTAGTGACGAACTTCGAGAAGAAGTGAAATTAAAAAATGCGAAGCGTAAAGAAGACGTTCGCGATGTCATCATTAAAAAAATGGTTGATTTGTATGAGGCTGACGGTATAAATGAAGATGCCACAATGAATTTTGCACCCAAAGGACAAACAACAGTTATTCTATTTGTGGGAGTGAATGGTGTTGGTAAAACAACAACGATTGGTAAATTGGCAAGCAAGTATCAAAAAGCAGGTAAGTCTGTTTTGTTAGCCGCAGCGGACACATTTCGTGCTGGTGCTACCAAACAATTGCAAGAATGGGGTGAACGTGCGCATGTACCCGTTGTTGCTGGTAAAGAAAAAGCGGATCCTGCTTCTGTTGTCTTTGCAGCAGTTGAAAAAGCTCGCGATGAAAATTATGATGTTTTATTTGTTGACACGGCAGGTCGATTGCAAAATAATGTTAATTTAATGCAAGAACTAGAAAAAATGAAACGCATTATTCAGCGTGAAATTCCTGAAGCACCGCACGAAGTTTTGTTGGTTCTTGATGCAACAACCGGTCAGAATGCATTGCAACAGGCAAAATTGTTCAAAAATTCATCCGATGTCAGTGGTATTGTGTTGACAAAAATGGATGGTACAGCTAAGGGCGGTATTGTTTTTGCCATTCGTAATGAAATGCACTTACCGGTTAAATGGATTGGTTTTGGTGAAAAAGCTAGTGACCTGCGTGAATTCAAGCCTGAAGAATTCGTTTATGGGCTATTCAAGGAATTGGTTGAATCATGAATTTAGCAAAGAAGACTCACATTAACGAACTATTTGGTTTCTATGAAAAATTGTTGACAGATAAGCAACAAGCTTATTTACGTTACTATTTTGAAGATGATTACTCTATTGTTGAAATCGCTGAAGCGGAGACCGTTAGTCGCCAAGCAGTATCAGATAATATCAATCGAGCTATTGAACAACTTGAAAAATACGAAAACATCCTTCATTTGCAAGTCGATTTTGCAAAGCGACAGTCATTAGAAAAGGATGTTGAACAATATATCGAGACACATTATCCAGATGATAATGTGTTAAAATTATTGGTACAGAAGCTTTTAACGACGGAAATTGATAACTAGAAGGGGAATGTGCACAAATAGTGTGTACAGTTTAATAACCTATGGCATTTGAAAATCTAACAGAACGCCTATCAAAGGCAATTAAAAATCTGACAGGACGTGGCCGTGTTAGTGAAGAGGATTTGCGCGCAACAATGCGGGAAATCCGGTTGGCCTTATTAGAGGCCGATGTTAATTATGACACAGTGAAAAAATTTGTGGCCAATGTTCGCGAAAAAGCAAGTGGCACTGATATCATGGAGGGTTTGAATCCAGCACAACAAATTGTTAAGATTGTCAACGATGAATTGACTGCAACAATGGGTGAAGAAGCGGTGCCGTTAAATAAGTCACCAAAAATACCAACAATTATTATGATGGCTGGTTTGCAAGGTGCTGGTAAAACCACAACTGTTGCCAAGCTGGCCTACAAACTCAAAAATGAAAATAATGCCCGACCATTATTAATCGCTGCAGATATTTATCGTCCTGCTGCGATTGATCAATTAGAAATACTTGGTCGTGACTTAGATATTCCAGTTTTTTCAATGGGCACAGACGTCAACCCACGTGACATTGTTCGAGCTGGATTAGAGAAGGCTGCTGAGAATAAAAATGATTATGTATTCATCGATACAGCTGGACGTCTTCAAATTGATGAAGAATTGATGCAAGAATTAAAAGATATTGCAGAAATTGCTGATCCTGATGAAATATTATTGACAGTTGATGCCATGACTGGGCAGAACGCAGCGGAAACGGCCAAAGGTTTCTCTGCTTCACTTGATTTAACGGGTGTTGTTCTAACAAAGTTAGATGGTGATACGCGTGGCGGTGCGGCATTGTCCATTCGAGATGTCACTGGAAAACCAATTAAATTTGTTGGTCAAGGTGAAAAGCCTACTGATTTAGATGTGTTCTATCCTGATCGTATGGCTTCGCGTATTTTGGGCATGGGCGATGTCTTAACGTTGATTGAAAAAGCACAACGTGATTTTGACGAAGAAGAGCAAACTAAACAGCTCGAAAAAATGCGTCAAAATACCTTTGACTTTAATGACTTTGTTGCACAATTAAAACAAGTACAGAGCATGGGGCCAATGGAAGATTTGTTAAAGATGATTCCGGGAATGGCAAATAATCCAGCTTTAGCTAATGTTAATCTTGATGCTAAACAATTCGCTCATTTAGAAGCAATAGTTGGCTCAATGACACCTGAAGAACGAGAGAATCCTGATTTAATCAACCCTTCTCGTCGTCGTCGTTTGGCGGCTGGTGCTGGTCGGCCAATTGTTGAGGTTAATCGTATGATCAAGCAATTTGATCAAATGCGTAAAATGATGAATCAAGCAACTAATGGGAACTTTGGTGGCATTGATAAAATGATGAGTGGTTCAGGCATGGATATGTCCTCAATGATGGGTGGCATGAATGGTGGAATGCCCAAAGGAAACTTAGGACAGAAAATGCAAAACTTTGCTGTAAAACAAGCTGCACGTCGGCTGCAAAAGGCTAAAAAGAAACGTGGACGTAAGTAATGAAAAGTATGGAACGTATTTTACCAGTTTTTGTATTTGTCGTGTTACTTGGATCAAATTTACTTAATATTTCTCATTTTTCATTTGTATCAGTTTTCTTTGCTGTTTTTTGGCCACTGGTGGCAGGCGTTTTTGTCTTCGGACTCATAAAATTATTGTGGTGGTGGGTTCAACGATAATATACTTTTATTTTCAATATATCTAATGTTTGTTCGTATTAGACCGTTTATGTATAAAGGAATCGATAATGACACTTAAACTTATAGCATCAGATCTAGACGCAACTTTTTTACGAGATGATAAAACAATTAATGAACCACTCTTTCGAGAAGTGTTGCAAAAAATGAAAGCACAAAACATGCAGTTCATTGTAGCGACTGGTAATCATTTGCAAAAAGTTTTAGAGTACTTCAAAAACTTTGAAGGTGAGTATCAAATCATCGCCAATAATGGTGCTGAGGTGATGTTAGATGGTGAAGTGCAAAATGTCAAATTTTTGCCCAAGGAAGCATTGAAAACTATTGTTTCTGTAACTGAAAAATATCTCGATGATGTTGCGGTGGGATTGGCGTTTAATGGACAATCAACTACATACATGTTAAAATCACAGGCAGCAATTGGTGACACCTTCAAAATTTCCTCAGAATATTTTGAAAACTTAACATTAGTTGACAGCATTGATGATGTAGTCGAACCGATTTTGAAGTCAACAATTGTTTTATCTCATAATGAAGTAGCTTATATGAATGATCTCAAATCCATTTTAGGTAAAGTTGTTCATGTCACTACTTCGGGGTACGGTGCGATTGATATTGTTAATGCTGATGTAAACAAAGCCAATGCACTAAAGTATATTGCGGATGCATTGCATGTTGATGCGAAAGATATTATGGCATTTGGCGATGGATTGAATGACATGGAGATGTTGGAATATGTTGGGCATCCGGTTGCGATGACTAATAGTGACCCGGAATTATTTAAACATGATTTCGATATTTCTGTAGCCGATAATCAGCATGATGGCGTCTTAAAAACAATATTAGAAAACGTTTAACACACTTGGCGTGTGTTTTTTTGTTATAGTAGAAAATAAGGTGATTATAATGATAAAAAAAGACGGACATACTCATACACAGTTTTCTCATCACGGCAGCACAGAGCAGCTTGATATGTATATTGAACGAGCTATTGATTTGGGATTTACTGAATATGTTGTTACAGAGCACGCACCGTTGCCACAACAATTTTTAGAAGAATTTGTTGGTCCTGATGATGCACGTGATAATTCTGCTATGGCAATTGATGAGTTAACATTTTATAAATCTGAAGTTGAGCGAGTGAAAGAAAAGTTTAAAGATAAAATAAACATCAAATCTGGTTTTGAAGTAGACTATCTAAAAGCATATGAAACTGACATACGTTCATTTTTACAGAGAGAATCTAATTGGATTGATGAAATTGTTTTATCTGTGCATTTTTTACCTAACAATGAGGGGAATGTTGCACCTATTGATTACGAGCCAGATACATTGTCAGCATATTTTAGTGACGAGTGTCGTAATCCTCAAATATTATTTAAACGTTATTATGACGCAGTTATTCAAAGTGTAAACTTTGATACTGGGCTAAAAGTGCCTGTGCGAATTGGACATATTACGCTCATTCGAAAATACCAAAAACTATTGCATTTGCCAAATTTTGACGAATCTGTCAAGCAACGGATTACTGAATTGTTAGCAATTATTAAGCAAAAAAATTATCAGTTAGATTTTAATGCGGCTGGTTTTAGTAAGCCATACAATGGTGAAAGTTACCCTACATTTGATATTGCTGAGCAAGCAAAAAAAATAGGTATTGAGCTGGTTTATGGTTCCGATGCGCACGAAGTGAACGCTCTAGGATTATATTATGATGAAATGAAAGAATTGATTGTAGATAAAAAATAGGGGATTAGTAGACATAAAGAAGATGCAGAGAAAATTTAAATATATGATGGCAACATTTTTTTTAGCCGTTATTATCATCCTGTTTTTAATTATAGGGAAATATATGCAAAACAATAATTCTGTTTATAAATTGTATCGTACTTGGAAAACACAATATGTTAAGGGTAGTGCTAACAGTTCGTTTGTTAATGGTAGTGACAAAAGTGGTGAAAAAGTAGCCTTGTCAGAATCTCAAGGTTACGGCATGTTAATTACGATGTTAGCCGCTCAAAAAAATCAGGCAACGCAGTCAGATTTTGATAAATTTGTTGTATATTATAAAAATCACACGCTGAGTGAGCAGAACCACTTAATGGCCTGGAAACAAAATCAGTTGAATAATGAAATGAAAACTCTTGCAGAAAATAATACTAATGCGACTGATGGAGACATGGATATTGCATACGCATTGTTAATGGCTGATCAAAAGTGGGGCTCAACTGGAAATTTTAATTACAAAAAAATAGCCACTAACATATTAAGTGATTTGCTCAAACATAATTATAATGATGAGAACGAATTACTAAGAGTAGGAAATTGGGCGAAAAATGATGAGAAGTACAATAATTTAATTAGGACCTCAGATTTAATACCGAGCTATTTTAAAAAATTTTATGAAGTAACAAATGATAAACGATGGCAAAAAATCTACCTTAAATCTATCAAAGTCTTAAAAAATCTAAGTGGTGAAAATAAGACAGGTTTAATACCAGACTTTGTTTTCATCACTCACAATAATATTTCTAGCGTATCACCAAATACATTTGAAAGCGCGAATGATGACAAGTATGCTTGGAATGCTAATCGTGTACCACTCAGGCTTGCTTTCAATACATCTAATAAAGAGTTGAAAAACATTAATAAAAAAATGTTAATTTTTTTCAATCAACAGAAAAGTATTAAAGCTGTTTATGGTTTAGATGGGCATTCAGCAAATAACTATAGTTCAATGGCGTTTACCGCGCCAATTGCCGTTGCAGCGTACCAGCAGAAATCAGAATTTAAAAACTTTTCGAATACCTTACTGGAGCAAGTTGATAGCAATGATCTATCAAACAGTTATTATGCAGATACATTAAAAGTTTTGGCAGCGTTAATGATTAAAAATGATTTGAAATAATTTTCAGGAGAATTTATGAATACACTTATCTTAGGCATTGAAGGAGCGTTGCTGTTTCTGACCGTCGTATGTTTTTGTTTAGGAAAAAAATATCATATTTTAAAACAGGTATTAATTGTTTTGTATATTGTCACAATGGCGGTTTATTTAATATGGCGTATAGGTTGGACCATACCTACGAATAACGTTTTGAGCATTATACTTGGTATTATTTTAGTGCTTGCTGAATTGGGTGGCTTTTGTCTATCATTAGTTTTCTACAGAATGTTTTTTAAAAAATTTCAGCGACCGGTTCAAAATCTTGATGTTTACGCAGATGGTCAATATCCTACGGTAGATGTTTTCATTGCAACTTATAATGAAGAAACACCCACACTAAAGCGGAGTATCGTTGCTGCACTACTAATGCACTATCCTTCTCCTGAACTGGTTAACATATATGTTTGTGATGACGGTAGCAGAGAAAACGTCAAGAAGTTATGCGAGGAATTAGGTGTGCATCATGTGGTCAGGGAAACACATGAGCATGCTAAGGCAGGCAATCTTAATCATGCTTTAAAAGTATCTAGCGGTGAATTGGTGGTTACTATGGATGCTGATATGGTTCCTCGCACTGACTTTTTAGAAAAAACAGTAGGTTATTTTCATAACAAAAACATGGGCTTTATCCAAACACCACAGACTTTTTTCAATGATGACCCCTATCAATTTAATTTGTTTGCTACTAATACCATTGGTAATGATCAAGATTTCTTTATGCGCAGTATTGAACAGCAAAAAGATGCATTTAACGCCACAATGTACGTTGGCTCCAATGCAATTTTTAGGCGTAAAGCATTAGACAGTGTTGGTGGTTTTGCAACCGGAGTTATTACTGAAGATATGGCAACAGGCATGTTGTTACAAGCTAAAAAATGGGATACGGGTTTTGTCAATGAAAACTTAGCGAGCGGTTTAGCGCCAGAAACTTTTGGTGATCTCATCAAGCAACGTGATCGCTGGGCTCGTGGAAATATTCAGGTTGCAAAGAAATGGCATCCTTGGCGTGTTAAAGGTCTTGATTTGATGCAGCGTGTTATCTATACAGACGGAATACACTATTGGTTTTCTGGCATATATAAACTCGTGTTTCTCCTTGCACCTATATTATTTTTAGTATTTGGGCAATATAGTCTTCAAACAAGTTTTAGTCAAATTCTAATTTTTTGGTTACCTGCTTTCATTGCTTCTCAGTTGACTTTTAATTTAGTTAGTGAAAAGAAGCAAACAGTGATGTTGAGTAACATTTATGAAACTGCTACGGCTCCTTTTATGGCTTACGGTGTTTTTAATGAATTGTTCCTGAAGTCTAAGCAGAAGTTTGCTGTCACACGCAAAGGGGTGAATAGTGAAGATAGCTTTTACAATTGGCGAACAGCTTGGCCTATCATTGTTTTGTTGGTATTATCTCTTTTGGGGTTAGTCAGAGGGATTTGTTTTATATTTGGCATATGGGCGAGTCCATTTCCTAAAGAAGGTATTTATATTAACATTTTCTGGTTGATTTATAATTCCTTTGCCTTGATTTTGGCAAGTTATTTGTCAAACGAGCGACCACGACTACGAAAATCTGAGCGTTTTCAAACAGAAAAAAGTATTGTTATAAATTTCTATAACTTGGGGCAAGTACAAGGTCATATTTTAGATTGGAACGAAGATGGTGCGCGAATTGCTCTGATGTCCCAAAATAAAAATAACTATACACAAGGTGAATTTGTAATTGATGGGAACCAATTTAAATTTAATTGCGTTTGGCAACACCAAAGTATGGAAAAGCTAATTATTGGTGTTACATTTGATGATTTAAATCTATCGGCGTATGAATATATCATTGAGCATACATATGCGCAATCCTCGACACTGTACCAAAATCCGCAATATTCAAATCAATTGTGGCATATTGTTGTGAAGTGGTGGGTTGACACACTCCGAAAACGGAAGGCGCATTAATAATGATAAAACGAAAAAACAAAAACTTGATAAATAGTGGAGAGCAACTATGACTGAGCATCACGAGCAACTGGGAGTTATTAAAGATTTTTATTTTGTGATGCAGCCAGTTGTTAAAATTTCTGATAAACAAAAAGATAAGATTGCGTTTTACGAAATATTATTACGTTCGAAGAAAACAAGGCAATTTCCTGGAGAAATATTTTTCGACTTAATCAAAAGTCAATCAGGAAATCAAATTGTGCTTTCTTTTTTTGAAAAACAATTAAAGGAAATATTACAAGAAAATCCTTGTACTAAACTTTCAATTAATTTTGAAATAATACAATTTAAATCACCACAAACACATGAATTCTTCGAAAGAATGCATACTTGGGCACCCAATATTATTGTTGAACTGACAGAAAGATCCTATGCAACTAATGGCAGCAATTATTTACTGGATGCTGTCAAAAAAATCAAAAAAATGGGCTATAGAATTTTTGTTGATGATATTGGTACAGGTCGGAATACCTTGTCACACGTACAGGACAATGTCAATTTAGTTGATGGTATTAAGTTTGCTTGGCCACATTTTAAAGAGGATTCTTGCCAAATTAGTATTTCATTTTTGAAAGAATGGGATAATTTAGCCAAAAAAAATAATTTGGCCTTTGTTTTCGAAGGTGTTGAAAATGTTGATACTCAAATATTACTACAAAAAATGGGTATCATTTATCAGCAAGGTTGGTTTTTTGGTAAACCTAGAGAGGATATGATCGAGGCACAAAAATGTTAACCTATTTGTTTAGTTATCTATTGTTGATGTTGGTTATAATGAATTTAGCTATTTCTACGTTAATGAGTATGCAATTTTTAATGTATAGCAATTCCGGTAGCCGTTATGAACAATGGATAAAACCAATAATATATATTGCTATGCTTTATACATCAATGTCAGTTTCTTATCATTTTATTGGTGTTGTAGCACATGAATATTTACTCGCACTTTTAATTTTTTACTTGGTTGATAAAAAGCAAGCCATTCTTTTGGTTATTATTACACCCTTTGTAAGAATGCTATACATGCTATTTGTGGATGGTCACTTAACAACTGTTAATGTTTTGGCTTCACTAGTAGTAGCTGGAATGGCTATATTTTATATGAAAGTATTTGATAAATATGTTTCTAATCAAACACTCTCAATGATTCTTTCTGAAATATTTATTGTGGCCACTAGTCTTTTTTTTGCTCCCTTCATTCCCCATGTTGTGATATATAGTATCTTCAATCAACCAACGAATTGGATAATTCGTGCCACTGTAGCTATTATCACGATTTTAATAACTCGAAAAGTGTATTTTCAAGTTACTAATTTGCAAAATAAGAATATTCAACTGCAGAAAGAAGTTATTTTCGATAAATTAACAGGTTTTTTTAATTATAAAAAATTTGAACAAGATATCTTGTTAGGTCCTGACAAACAGACAAATACTGGCATTGCAGTTATTGATCTGGATTATTTTAAAAATGTTAATGATACCTACGGACATGAAGCTGGAAATAAAGTTTTACAGGAATTTTCTTTATTTTTGAGAGAGCGCCTAGCCTACAAACTAAATTCAAAAGATTTAGGAATTTATCGCTATGGCGGCGAGGAATTCGTTTGGATGTTTGATCCCAATAATTTTTCTGATATCGGAAAGTTCTTAAAAAGCATGCAACTTGAGCTGAGTAAACTGCCTCTAGGAGATCAAAATCACTTGATGAGTTTCTCGGCTGGTGTAAGTTTTTCAAAAAATTATAAGTTTAATTTAAAGATGACTTTTGATATTGCTGACGACCTAGTTTATCAGTCTAAGAATACAGGAAGAGGCAAGATAGTTATTGAAGGATAAAATGATATGAGAATGCATATTTTATTATATAAAAATAAGTATTGACATATATAATAATTGATGTAAAATGAAAATAACTTAATAATAAATTTAGCTGAAGTTGAAAAAGTAGTTAATTACCGTGTTGTACAGGAAGTGCTCAAGCTAACGCATTGAGATGAGCGCCAGCATAATTAATGAAAACACACCAACGAGCTGAATGGTTAAAAAGCCATTCCGGAAATTCCCGATACCGAATAAGCCTGCGTGAGTAGGTTATTGAGCTTTTTTACGTAAGTAAAATTGAAATCAAGGTGGGAACACGTGAAGACGTCCTTGCAAACTAAAATATTAGTTTGTGAGGACGTCTTTTTATTATATGGCATCTAGGAGATGAACATGAACGATAAAGTATTAGCGGCCGGTTCGCGAGACGAATTTGGTGAAAAATTACAACAAAAACAGAAAATTTCACAGATGATAACTACAATCTTAAATGATGCTGATTTTACACCGATTAATACACCATTAATCGAGCGCGAGAGTACATTTGATAAATATCAAAACAAGAATGTTTTTCGTTTGTTTGATCAGGTTGGAGAAAATTTAGTTTTACGTCCAGATCTGACCTTGCCGATTGCGCGTTTTTTATCAGCCAATCGACAACAAAATAGTATGTCTAGACTTTATTATATAGGGGATGTCTTTAGGCGAACCGACAGCTTGTCGGGTGATTACAATCAAGAAACGCAGGCCGGCATTGAGCTGATTGGTGATCAAAGTTTTGAAGCGGAAATTCAAGCACTAGACACGATGCTTAAATTTGCGCAAGAGTTTGGGATTGTGGATGTACAAGTGGTTTTGAGTGATGCCCGTTTTATTGATGTGGTTTTAGAAAATTTGCAATTAGATCAAGACTTGCGACAACGTATGAAGCAAGCTATTGAGCAAAAAAATGTATCGGTCTTTGAGGAACTTCGGGCCACTATTCCTGATTTCCCGGAAGGGTTGGCTGGCTGGCCCTTAGCATTTGGTGAAGATGGCGAAACAGTGATGTGGCAACTGCAAGAAATACCGGCAGTTAATGATATTATCAATGATTGGCTGAAATTAGCAGAATATACGCACAAACATTATCCAGCAGTTGCAGTTACGGTTGATTTGGCAGCGGCTTCACCGCAACCATATTATACGGGCACAATTATACGTGGTTTTGTTCCAAGTTTAGGTCGTTATTTATTTAGCGGCGGTCGTTATGATCGTTTGTTAGAAAACTTCCAGAATAAATCATTACCGGCGGTTGGTATGGGATTAAATATTGAAACAATTTTAGCTGACTGGCGACGTAAGCCTGAGGAAATGAAACCACAAGAACCTATTGTGATGGTACTTGGCAAGGGACGTGTTGAAAAAGATGCACGACCATTATTGAAAGCGGCTGGTATTGATACTTCGTTATTAGAAAATCCAGCACGTAAATTAATATTTGATAGTGCTGACGGAAAATATCGCTTTATTTTGGTAAAACCGAGTGATGTCGTTAAATATCTTGATCGTGGCATTGGTGATGTCGGTATTGTTGGCTCTGACACGATAGCTGAGCAGGTACAAAATCATTACGATGTGCTTAATTTGCAGACAGGCAAAGCAGAATTCGTTGTCGCTGCGCCAGAAGGTTTTAATCTTGATACGCCAACGCGAAAGCGAATTGCCACGAAATATCCCAAAATTGCGACCGAGTACTTTAGTAATCGTGGGGAAGATGTCGAATTAATTAAGTTAGAAGGTTCTGTTGAACTTGGACCACTCACTGGTCTATCGGATGCTATCATTGATATCACACAAACAGGAAACACACTGCGCGAAAATCATCTGCAGGTTTATGATGCGGTTGGCCCAGTAGCTACCCACATGCTCGTTCGTGCTGGCGCCTTACTGCGTTTTCAATTAGAGCTTACGAAAGTAATCAATAACCTTGTTAATATTTTGAAAGAAGAAGAACAATGAATATTATTAAAAATGAATCACTGGAAGCAATTAAAGCTCGTATTCGTCAGCAAACAGAGAAGACGGTTGATCCGCAAGTAGAGGCTCGTGTAACTGATATTATTAAAAATGTTCGCGCAAACGGCGATGAAGCTTTGAAAGAATATGGAGAAAAATTTGATGGTGTCACTTTAGATAACTTAAAGGTGACCGATAGTCAGATTGAAGAAGCCTTTAATCAGGTTAATCCAGCCGTCATTAAAGCACTAGAAAAAGCTGCAGATAACATTCGAAGCTTTCACAAATTAGAGATTGGTGAATCCTTTGAAGATAATCCCAGTAATGGTGTGATTCGTGGAACAAAGGTGACACCACTATCAGCTGTTGGCATTTACGTACCCGGAGGTACTGCAGCTTATCCTTCGTCTGTTTTGATGAATGCTATTCCTGCTAAAATTGCTGGTGTTGAAAATATTATTATGGTTACACCACCGCAAAAAAATGGTTTAAACCAAGCTGTCTTAGCTGCCGCTAAAATAGCAGGGGTGGATCGCATTTATCAAGTTGGAGGGGCTCAAGCAATTGCCGCTTTAGCATATGGAACTGAATCTATTCCACAGGTAGATAAAATTACTGGACCGGGTAATGCCTATGTAGCGACGGCTAAGCGTGACGTATATGGTCAAGTAGATATTGATATGATCGCAGGACCATCAGAAATCGGGATTTTAGCTGATGATTCAGCAAGTGCAAAGGATGTAGCAGCAGACTTACTCTCACAAGCAGAACACGACGTTAATGCACGCGCAATTTTGATCACTAATTCTGAAAAATTAGCAACAGCAGTTTCAAAGGAGGTCGAAGACCAACTTAAAGTCTTGCCTCGTGAAGCTATTGCGCGTCAAGCAATTGAAAACAATGGTTTCATATATTTGGTTGATACGATTGATTTAATGATTGATCTGATGAACGCTGTAGCACCTGAACACTTGGAAATACAATTAGAAAATGCGTATGATTATATTTCTAAAATTAAAAATGCTGGGTCAGTGTTCTTAGGGCAGTATGCTTCTGAACCACTTGGTGATTATTTAGCCGGTCCAAACCACATTTTGCCAACAGGTGGTACAGCACGATTTAGTTCACCGCTAGGTGTTTGGGATTTCCAAAAGCGCATTCAGTATTTACAATATTCTGCTGAAGCATTATTGGCTGATTCGGCTGACGTCACAGTATTAGCACGTGAAGAAGGATTAGAAGCGCACGCCCGAGCAATTGAAAGTCGAGAAAAATAATATGTCCAGAACTGCAACAATAAAGAGAGATACTTTTGAAACACAAATTGAATTGACTTTAGATCTTGACGAACAAACACCGATTAAAGTTGACACCGGCATTGGTTACATCGATCATATGTTAACTTTGTTTGCTAAACATGGCCGCTTTGGTTTACAAGTTGATGTGAAGGGTGACTTACAAGTTGATAGTCATCATACGACTGAAGATATTGGTATTGTGCTAGGAGAAGCATTTACCCAAGCTTTGGGTGATAAAGTTGGTATTGAACGTTACGGTGCCCAATTTGTCCCTATGGACGAAACACTAACCCGCGCAGTGATTGATTTATCAGGGCGTTCCTACCTAGTTTTGCATGCCGAACTTACTACACCAACATTGGGCACTTTTGAGACAGAGGTTGTCGAAGATTTTTGGCAAGGTTTTGCTGATCAAGCAAGAGCCAATGTTCATATTGAAGTCCTATATGGTCGAAATACACATCATAAAATTGAAAGTATGTTCAAAGCTGTTGGTCGTGCAATGCGCCAAGCAGTTACTATCAATCCGGAAATTAAAGGGGTTAATTCCACCAAGGGGCGAATTTAAAATATTAGATGATTTTGTGAAGTTAAATCGTATAATACAAAGGAGAAATATATGGCGATTATTATCGTAGACTATGGCGCGGGTAATATTAGAAATGTCATGAAAGCAATTGAATATACAGGATTAAATGCCAAAGTTTCTCAAGATCCTGCCGAGATTGCTGCCGCTGATGGTCTGGTAGTGCCAGGAGTTGGCGCTTTTGCCTCAGCAATGGATAAACTTCGAGAACGTAATTTGGTTGAACCAATAAAACAGTTTTCAAATAGCGGTAAACCATTGTTGGGTGTTTGCTTAGGGATGCAGTTACTTTTTGACTCATCAACTGAATTTGGTGAAACGACAGGTCTTGGGCTAATTCCTGGGCAAGTGGTTGAATTACCTAAACAAGAGAATTATAAAGTACCGCAAATGGGCTGGAATCAGAACAAAGTGAGCCAAATCAACCAAATCACTCGAACAATGAATGATAAATATACTTACTTTGTACATAGCTATTATGCGGTAACGGATTCAAAATATATTGCGGCAACTGTTAATTATGGAAAAGTTGATGTACCAAGTGTTGTGGTTAACAAAAATGTGATTGGTGCCCAATTTCATCCAGAAAAATCTGGACAAGATGGATTAGAGATTTGGCAAAACTTTAAGGAAATGGTAGAAAACGTATGATTTTTCCAGCAATTGATTTATTAAATGGTCAATCAGTTCGCCTTTATCAAGGGGATTATGAAAAAGAAACCACAATTAACCCAGATCCATTGAAACAGGCAAAACAAATTGAAAGCGCAGGTTTAAAGCATTTACACCTGGTTGATTTAGATGGTGCAAAGGAAGGAAAACCAGTTAATCTAAATGTTATTCAATCTTTACGAGAACAAACAAACTTGTTTATTGAACTTGGTGGCGGTATCCGGACTCTTGAACAGGTTAACCAATACTTAAATATAGGTATTAATCGTGTGATTATTGGATCAGCAGCTTTGACTCATCCGGAACTTGTGCGAACAGCGGTTGCAAAGTATGGCTCCGATAAAATTGTTGTTGGTGTTGACGGCCGTGATGAAAAAGTTGCCACACAAGGTTGGCTTGAAAATTCTGATACGAGTTTTGATGATATTGTTGAAGCTATGTTATCAGTAGGTGTTTCGAATTTTGTTGTCACCGATATCGCCAGAGATGGGACCCTATCAGGTCCTAACATTGAGCTATTATCACGTTTACAAAATAAATTTCCTAAAAGCAATATTATAGCTAGTGGGGGTATTGCCAATATTAAAAACGTTACAGATTTACAAGCAAGCGGTATTCACGATATTATTGTTGGCCGAGCACTTTATGATGGAGATGTGACACTAGCTCAATTAAAGGAGGTGGATGGATGACTTTAGCCAAACGAATTGTTCCAGCATTAGACATTAAGAATGGTAGAGTAGTTAAAGGGGTTAATTTTGTCAATTTACGTGAAGTAGGTGATCCCGTTGAATCAGCGAAAGCCTATCAGGCTGCTGGCGCTGATGAGCTAGTGTTTTTAGACATTACAGCAACTTTGGAAGAGCGGGATACCATCATGTCAGTCGTTGATGCTGTTTCCAGGGAAGTATTCATCCCCTTGACCGTTGGCGGTGGTATTCGAACGACAGAAGACATGGGTCGTTTAATTAAAGCGGGAGCTGATAAAATATTTGTTAACTCTGAAGCAGTAAAGAACCCAGCGCTAATTACGGACGGGGCTAAAATATTTGGCTCGCAAGCTATCGTCGGCGCAATTGATGCTAAATGGGATGAATCGGCTGGTATTTATCGGGTCTACGTTTCTGGCGGATCTAAGCCTACAAGTCTTGATGCTATTGAATGGGCCTCTGAATTAGTCGCTCGTGGGGCTGGCGAATTGCTAGTAACAAGTATGGATGCCGATGGAACAAAAAAAGGGTACGATATTCAACTCTATGATCAACTAGCAGATGCTGTGAATGTACCAGTAGTAGCCTCGGGTGGTGCTGGTTCAACACAAGATTTTGTTAATTTATTTGAGAAAACTAAAATTGACGCAGCACTAGCTGCTTCAGTATTTCATTTTGGTGAAATTAAAATACCAAATTTGAAACGAACACTGAAAGATGATGGTGTGGAGATACGCATATGATTGGAACTGAACCGGATTTCAACAAGCAAAGTCAAAATGGTTTGATCCCTGCTGTCATTGTCGACGCGGAAACAAAGGCATTTTTGATGCTAGGCTATATGAACAAAGAAAGTTATTCATTAACCAAAAGTACTGGGCAAACTTGGTTTTGGTCTCGTGAGCGACAAGAATTGTGGCATAAAGGGGAGACTTCGGGTAACATACAACAGGTCGTTAGCATGACATTAGATTGTGATTTAGATACTCTGCTAATTCATGTGAATCCTGCAGGGCCAGCCTGTCATACTAATGCTTACTCATGTTTTTTTAACACGATAAAAGGTGAAGGTTTAGCAGATGCTAATCAAGCAACCATTGCAAATAAATGGACTGATGGTTATTTTCCAAAAGAGTAAATACCACACTAAAAGGAGAAATGATGCCACAACAAACAATTGAAGAACTTTATGAACAAGCACTTGAGCGCAAACAAAATCCCCAAACAGGATCCTATACTGATTATCTATATCAAAAAGGATTAGATAAAATTCTAAAAAAAGTGGGAGAAGAAAGCACGGAAGTAATTCTCGGCGCCAAAAATAATAATGAAGAGCTAATTTATGAAACTTCAGATTTATTGTTTCATTTAATGGTCTTATTAGTTGAAAAGGGTGTCAGTTTAGATGATATTAAAGATGAATTAGGGTCACGCTTAGGAAAAAAATCATTATTGCATGAACGCGCTGATTGGCGAGGAGATAAGAAAAATGAAAAAGACAGTTAAAGCTTTAGCAGCTTATCAAGCAGAATTACCAGTAGAAACTGTAAAAGCAAAGTATGGATTGCAACATTTAGCCCGCTTATCAGCCAATGAATCTGTGTATGGTCCATCACCCAAAGTTGCTCAAGCTGTACGTGCTGTTTCCGATGATATTTTAGGTTATTATCCAGATGGACAAGCGACAGAACTACGTGAAGCGGTAGCTAAGTTAAATCATGTTGACCCACAACATTTGGTGTTTGGTGCTGGCGCAGATGAATTGATTGAGCTGTTGACTCGTGTTGTGTTGGAACCAGGATCAAATATTATTATTCCCAATCCGACATTTGGTGAATATGCGATGCATGCACAAATCGAACAGTCTACAACAAAAAAAATACCCGTTAATGTTGATAACGGGCATGTTGATTTTGATGCGATTTTAGATGCTATTGATGATAAAACTGCTATGGTATGGATAGCTAACCCCAACAATCCAACAGGGGTATTCGAAACAACCAGCTCCATTAAGCGCTTTTTGGACAAGCTGCCAGCAAATATTACGTTAGTAGTGGACGAAGCCTACTATGATTTTGTAGATGAACCTGATGCTACCGTGGCACCTTTGGTAGCTGAGTACACAAACTTGGTTGTGCTACGTACCTTATCAAAGGCATACGGTCTAGCTAATTTACGTGTTGGATATGGCATTATGCAAGATCCCCTTTATAGTGCGATGCAAGCAGTTCGTTTACCGTATAATTTATCAACCTATCAGATTGTTGGTGGCACGGCTGCTGTATTAGATCAAGAGTACTTGCAGAAAAATGTCCAACGTTTTCAAGTAGAGCGCCAAAAGTTCCAAGATTTTTTGACTAAAAATAAGTTTAAGTTTTATGAATCACAGGCTAATTTTATTTGGATAAAGGTTGGCGAAACGAAAAAAGTTGGTCAAAAATTATTAGAACAAGGTTTCCAAGTCAACGATCGACTTAATCCTGAGTGGATTCGTATTGCGTTAGGTACACCAGAAGACAATGCTGAATTAAAATTAGCTTTTTTGAAAGCTACAAACAAATAAATTCACGGATACACAAAAATGTTGCGTCATTAAATAACGACGCAACATTTTTGTGTTATTAAATTTCACTTCTTTACATCAATAGCCTTACAAAGTGTTTGCCTGATTTAATACATCTTTGAAGCGCCAGTCTTCTTGGTGGTAGGCTTGTTCCCAGAACTGCCATTCTAATTCACAACTTTTAAGAAAAAACTGTGTGGCCTGTTGGCGTTGTTGAGTTGTTGCATTTTCTGCCAAGCGATCTATCCATTCAAAGATTTTGTCAGATAGTGAAACTTCCGAATCATCATCTGTATTATCATAAAAATCAATCCAGCTTTTGAATGGGTTATCATTTGTGTTCGCTTTCTCCTGAACTTGTTTTTTTGCAATTTCATTATAGGTCCAAGGGCACGCCTGAAAAGCAGCTAGAATATTTAATAAGGAGCCGGTGTCAGCCGCACGATACATATGTGATTCGTATAGATATGCTTTAGGTGTTGGCGTGGCGTGTTGCAATGTTTCATATTCGACGCCGGCAACGTCACAAAAAACATGATGGGGATGAATTTCGCTATTTAAAATGAAATCAATTGAATCAGCAAAAAATTTCATTTCATTACGATCAGTTAATTTTGTAATGGCATTGGCATAAATTTTGATAAATTCACTAAGATATTGGAAATCTTGTTCAACGTAAAAAATCAAAGCTTCTCGGGGAACGTAACCGTCCGCAATGCCACGAACAAATGCGTGATCATGAATGGCTGTCATAATTGGTGCAGCTTGGGTGCGCAATTCTTCTGAAAACATAATTTCTCCTAAAATCTTTACATGTCCAACAAAAAAACTCTCTCTTGACTATAGGCAAAAAAGAGTATCTTTTGTAAAAAGAATACCACTTTCCTACGCTAGTATTGACTAGATCAGGTTCGAAGGGATTGATAAGTAATATCATCTCAGCCAAGAAGGCACCCCTAGTGGACAGCATATATTTTTTTTAATGAGATTAGCATAGCATTGAAAAATTAAAATTGCAAATGGTTTTATGGTGTAGCTAATGGGCTAGAAAATTTCTTTGCATTTAAAATTAGAATGGGTTATACTAATTCACGAAGTTAATATTTTATCTGGGGTACCGTAAGGTTGAGATAATACCCATTGAACCTGTCAGGTTAATACCTGCGAAGGAAGAATAAGTTAGATTAAGATGTCTTTTTGATGCCATCAATCACTAAATTCTTTTGTGGTTGGTGGCTTTTTGTATAGACACTTATACTATAAAAGGTATTTTATCGAAACATACAGCCTCGAAACAAGAGGAGAGATGTTTATGGAACAAGTAGAAACAGTAACAGCGGGATCAAAAGGGAAATGGTCTTTGCGAGAAGTCATTTTAATGGCGTTGATTGGTATCGCCTTTGGTGTGATTTATTTTATTATGGATCCAGTGTACACAGCACTTGATGCAGTCTTAGTTCCGCTTGGGTTACACCAATACACCATTGCAATCACTATTGGGCCATGGATGATGGCAGCCCCATTGGCTAGTTATTTATTGAAACGTGTTGGTGCGGGATTAATAGGTGAATTGCTTGGCGCCACTGGAGAAGCCTTGTTGGGCGGCTATTGGGGTGTTGCAACACTAATTTCTGGATTTATTCAAGGTATCGGATCAGAGCTTGGTTTTACTTTGACAGGATATAAAAGCTGGAAAATGGGTTTGATTTTGTCAACATTTACTGGAACATGCGTGACATTCATCTGGTCATTGTTCCACGATGGATATCTACAATTTGATTTTGGTATGCTAGTTGGGTTGTTTATTGTTCGCTGGATTTCAATTGCATTTTTTGCTGGTCTATTAGTTTACTGGATTGTCAACTTGCTAGAGAAGTCTAAATTATTAAAAACAAACCGATAAGGTCAATAAAAGTATGACGGAATTAAAGGCCAATCATTTAGATATTAAATTTGACGATGAAATTATCTTAGAAGATATTTCACTGGAGATTAGACCAGAACAATTTATATTATTAGTTGGTTCATCTGGATGTGGCAAATCAACTTTGATGACTGCCTTAGCTGGGTTATATCCTAAATATGGCGGCGAATTGTCACAGGAAGTGTCTTTGAACCATCAGTCAATTGCTCAAATCAAAGCGAACCATCGCGCTAAAAAAGTTGCCATGCTATTTCAGCATCCAGATCAACAATTTGCCATGGATCGCGTAGAAGATGAATTGATTTTTTCATTAGAAAATTTATCTTTAACTACCGAGGAAATTGATAAGAGAATTAATTCTGCTTTATCAGAGGTAGGAATTGAATCACTGCGACACCGAGAACTTTCATACTTGTCAGGTGGAGAATTGCAAAAGGTTGCTTTAGCTGAAACATTAGCGATGGGTGCAGAAATTATTTTATTGGATGAACCTTTTGCGGCCGTTGATCCAGAGCATCGACATGAGTTACAAGTATTGTTAAAAAAATTAGTTGATCAAGGACATGGTATTTTAGTTTCAGATCATGACACAAGTGGATACGAAAATCTGATAACAGATTTATATCGTATTGAAAATCGACATATAGCATGTGTTGATTCTACAGCTTGGTCTCCTTTTTTTAAACAAGATGTAAATGATAGTATTGTTACTAATGATGAATTTAATGAGTCTGTGTTTAGCATGGCACATGTGACGGTAAACAACGGTAAACAATCCATATTGAAGAATAGCAGTTTTGAGTGGGCAAAAGATAAAATCACATTAATTACTGGACCCAATGGTATTGGAAAATCAAGCTTACTGCTTACTTTTGCAAGATTACACGATTATGAGGGTTCGTTGTTGTATCAAAGGAAGCTACTCGATAAACTTCGTAAAAAAATATATGCTAGGAAAGTTGGTTTAGTTTTTCAAAATGCAGCTGACCAATTTTTAAACATTACCGTTTCTGAAGAAGTTGAGCAGGCTAGAGCCCATAGCCATCACGCTGATTATTGGACAACTGAGAAGGTTGACCAGTGCATGCAAAAGTTAAATTTAATAGGTCTTGAAAAGCATAGTGTTTACGAATTGTCAGGTGGCCAACAAAAAAAGCTACAAATACTGATTATGTTAATTATTGCACCCGATACCTTGCTGTTAGATGAGCCATTATCTGGATTGGATACGAATTCTATTCAACATGTCATGCAAATCATTAAACAGTCGTCAAATGACCTTGAACAAAGTATTATCATGATTTCACACCAAACACACGGCATTATTCAATATATTGATTATCATGTTCGCTTTGATCAAAATGGTTTGAAATATGAAAGTGTAGTTAATTCATGAATGAAACACAAAAATTACTATTAGTATTGCTTATTTCGATAGAAATTGCGTTCACAAAATCAGTTTATCTCAATCTGTTTTTAATTGTTGTTAGTATTTTGATTTTAATAGTGACTAAAAGCCATTTGAAAACTTTTGCTCGATTATTGATTGTATCAATTTTGCCGGCAGTCGGATCATTCACCTCATTTTATTTTTTTGGTACAGGAGACGAATCACAACGATTACATTTTGCACTAGTAATGACCACACGTGTAGGTGCTTATGTATTCATGGGTGCGGCATTTATGTCGACTATGGTTTTGTACGAATTATTACGTTCTCTTGAACAAAATGTCAAAATGTCCGCAACCTTTGTATATGGCATTCTGGGTGCATTGAGTTTTATTCCCAAAATTATAAATTCAGTTAAAACGATTCGGGCAGTGGGGCTGATGCGAGGTGAGGTCTTGAGTTTTTGGTCGCCTAAACTTTATTTTAAAGCCATTAGTCAAGCATTAATATGGTCAAATAATTTAGCGATGGCTATGACCTCTCATGGCTTTGAAGAAGGTGAAAGCCGTAGCTACCACCGATTATTTCCAACAAAAGTTTCTGGGTGGTTAATCATTGGCGTCGTTATGCTACTCATTCAGTACTGTTTATTTGTTATTAAGCTTTGGTAAACAAATGTGTTAGACTATGATTATGAAATTAAAACAAGCAGATTTACTTTTTGTAAAAAATGGACATAGCGATCTGGATGAGGGTATTGCAGAATCAACGGGAAATTTTGTTCATGTTGCGATATTAGCCGACGAAGAAAATGTCATTCATGCAACAGCTGCTTCAGGCGTTTGTTTACAATCGCTTCAGCTTTTTTTAGAGAAAAATAAAAGTGCTGATGTTTACCGCACAAATGTTAAAAATACGAAGCGAATTATTTTTAACGCTAAAACGCATTTGGGTAAACCCTATAACTTTTCTTTTCAGCCAGGTACGAACAGCTTCTATTGTTCACAGTTTGTAGTGACAGCCTTTGAAGACTTTGTCAAATTTAGTGAACAACCAATGTTTTTTGGAGACAGGCGAAAACAAATTTCTGACTTTTGGGCTGCTTACTATAAGGAACTAAACGAGCCGGTGCCAGTTAATGTTTTGGGAACAAATCCTAATGACATGTCTCACGATCCGCAGTTACATTATGTTGGAAAAATTGACTTATAATTTAAATTAGTAAATACTAAAAAGCCACAATATATAATGATATTGTGGCTTTTTTAAGTGTTTATAGGGGAACATATCAATCAAATTTTAGAGTTAATAGAACCAAGTGTCATAAATAGTGATTGGTTCGTGACGCTTTTGTTGCGTTGTCAGATACATCTCTTCTATTCGTTCGGCATCGGTGTTTGCAACATCTTTGCCTTCCAAATAATCGTCAATGACATCGTATCTAACACCCAGCGCAACTTCATCAGGCAACTGTGGGCGTTCATCCTCAAGATCTGCAGTAGGTACTTTGTCGTATAGATGCTTTGGGGCGTGTAATGCTTCGAGAAGCTGCCTTCCTTGTCGTTTATTTAGACGCCACAAAGGGTTAATGTCTGTGCCGCCGTCACCATACTTGGTGAAGAAACCAGCTACAGCTTCAGCTGCATGATCAGTTCCGATAACGGCACTATTATGCTCGCGAGCAACAGCATACTGGGCAATCATACGTACTTTTGGTTTAATTGAACCGCGACTCATGTCATCAACGGTTAATCCACCAAGACGCAGTGAACCTACCAGAGCATCGGTTGCATCTTTGATATTTGTTGTTACTGTTAAATCAGGTTTGATAAAATTGAGTGCATCTTGGGCATCGTTTTCATCTTGTTGTTCACCGTATGGCTGCCTAATCGCAACAAATTCGAACTTTTGATTCGTTTCTGCTCGTAGTTCAGCAATAGCAAGTTGGCCAATTTTACCAGCAAGTGTGGAGTCTTGACCACCACTTACTGCAATAGCTAAACCGGTGTAAGCACTGTGAGTGAGATATTGTTTCAGAAAATTCACAGAGCGCTTGATTTCAATGTTTGGGTCAATAACGGGCTGAACGTGCAGATCAGCAATTATTTTAGATTGTAAAGGTCTCATTTGGTCATCTCCTGTATATTGTTTCGAATGTCATGAATTAAATTCATTTTAGCATCATATAGCTTTTGAGATAAGTCAACAGGATAGGTTTCAGGATTCAGTATACGTTTGTATTCATCCCATAGATCGTTTAACGAATGTTTGGCGTAGCTTTTAATTGTAGTAATATCAGGCAAATCATAAATTAGGTCACCCTCAACAAAAATATCATGTAGCATCGGTTGTGCATCGAAATTTTTAATGTTCTTAGAAATAACAGGATGATTGGGATCAAACATGTGCAAAGTTTCCAATTGGCTAGGATTTTCATCATCGAAAGTCAAATAATCACCTTCAGATTTGCCATCTTTACTATCTGTTATTCGCCAAACTTGCTTTTTTCCAGGGGTTGAGATTTTTTCAACGTTGTTTGACAATTTAATTGTGTCATCGCCGTCGATACTAACCATCTTGTATACCGCACCTAAGGCAGGTTGATCATATGCTGTGATTAATTTTGTGCCAATTCCCCAGACATCAATTTTTGCACCCTGAATTTTAAGATTTAAAATGGTGTTTTCGTCTAAATCATTTGATGCATAAATTTTGGCATTCGTGAATCCTGCTTCATCTAACATGATACGAACTTTTTTAGAAAGGTATGCCATGTCACCTGAATCAATTCGAACCCCTTGAAAATTAATCTTATCTCCAAACTCACGGGCTACTTTGATAGCGTTTGGAACACCAGATTTTAGTGTGTCAAATGTATCTACTAGAAAAACAACATTTTTATGTGTTGCTGCGTAGGCATGAAAAGCATCATAATCGTTGTGGTAAGCTTGAACAAGCGCATGAGCATGTGTGCCAGAAATAGGAATATTGAATAGTTTTCCTGCACGAACATTAGATGTAGCATCAAAGCCACCAATAAAAGCAGCACGGGTACCCCAAAGCGCAGCGTCCAATTCCTGAGCACGCCGTGTACCAAACTCTAATAGGGGGTCACCATTTGTTACACTAGCAATACGAGCTGCTTTAGTAGCAATCAATGTCTGAAAGTTGATAATATTGAGCAGTAAGGTTTCCAATAATTGAGCATCGACCAGAGGTCCTTCAACTTGCAAAAGCGGTTCATTGTTGAACATCACTTCACCCTCATAAGCCGAACGTATTGTTGCAGTCAAATGCCAGTTTTTAAGGTACGTTAAAAATTCAGTGTCGTATAGGTCTAATGATTGTAAATAATCAATATCGTCATCAGTAAATTTCAGTTGATTTAATATTTTGACAATTCGTTCTAAACCACTGAAAATAACATAGCCATTATTGAAAGGCATTTTACGGAAATAAGCCTCAAAAACAACGGGTTTTTGATCAATACCTTGTTTCCAGTAAGTATAAATCATATTAATTTGGTACGCATCCGTATGGAGCACCAGTGAGTCATCAGAATACATGTTCAAGTCCTTTCCTTCCATTATAACAATATTTTTTAGTTGTTACTTAAATTAATAAGTATTAATTATATGTCAATTTGATTGTAGTTAGATACTCAAATATTTAATTCTTGTAATAATTTTACGAGATGATTAAATTTTATAATGGCTTAATTCTTCTAGGGCTATTAAACAGTGGATTTTTGAATTAAATTCGAAAATAGGACATTTTTTGTCCTATTCTTATTGAAAAAATAGTTGTAGTATTTAAGTTATAGCAATTTAAAAAATAGCACTGGAGGAAATAGTTTAGTAATGAACAATACGATTAAACTTATGAAGTTACCTGATTTAACAGTAATCAAGCATAGTGGTGAGGGGACACAATTCTATGCCTATAAAATTAATTTTATTTTAGAAAAACTCAATTTATCAGAAAATATTATCAACGATATCAATCGTGATTTATATCAAATGTTGGCGAACCAAGCGAGTATCACAGCAATAGAAATTCGTAATTTATTGGTTTCCTT
>JACRYO010000834.1_pt1 | contig 44960 bp, 49 predicted proteins | sample 8023221 | NCBI WGS metagenome assembly JACRYO01 (sample SAMN15823180, study PRJNA655841) | gut metagenome | isolation source: fecal sample D85 from dog with diarrhoea from SPCA | host: Canis lupus familiaris | place: South Africa: Mmabatho, Mahikeng | collected 2019-09 | reverse complement strand
GTCAGGATCTTTTTGAGCTAATTCTGCTAATTGCTTTTGTTGTTCAGCAGCAGCAGCTTTTTCAGCATCTGTTTTAGGCGTCATTTTAGCAGATAGTGATTTTGCCTGAGTAGTTGTCAAGGCAATCCAGGTACTTGGTACTTGATAAATAGTACGTCGATGCTTCAAACTCTTATTATTATCAGCAATTCCAAACAATAATTTGTAAGTATTGTTTTTATAAACCCAACGTGTCGTTTTTGTGACCTTGTATGCTTTGTTTCCAGCGATACTTTCTCGTCGAGAAGTTGTTTTCAAATCTGGCTTTGCCACGAAAGTTTTCTTAGCATCGGAACTTGTTTTATAAATATAAACATTTTCTTTACCATTAGTTCCAACACCTTGATACAACAGCATACCAAATCCTTGATTAGCATCACCCGCTGTATAAATTTGCTGTTTTTTGGTCGTCGTAACTGCTTTCATACCATAATGATCGTGCATGTTTGCAACAATGCCAATCACAGAAATAATTAAACCGATAAACATAATCAGAGCGGTTAGCAAACGAATAACACGGTTTTCTAACATCATATTTGCTAAAAAGCCTAGCAGCGCAAATACTGCCATAATTAAAATAATCATTTTGACGCCTCCATCTTTGATGGTGTGTTTACCTTACCGCTGTGCAATGTAAATGCAATAATAACAGCTACAATCGCAAAGGATGCTGCCAGAAGAAACGAAGCATGAAAACCTTTCAACGTCGCATCAATCATTTTTTGTGCCCATTCTAACGGATCTTGCCCTTTTAAGGCAGATGATGGCTTATTATTATCTGTTACTGATTGCATCATTGAAGCCAAAATAGCTGTTCCTAGGGATGAAGCAATTTGACGCATTGTGTTGTTAGCTGCCGTTCCTTGTGAAGCAGTCTCTGGAGACAAAGCACCCATAGCTGATGCTGTTAGCGGCATCATAACCATGGCAATACCAAACATACGCAATGTGTAAAGTGCTGTGATATATATAGACGGCGTATCAGCGGTCATATAAAACAATGGTAGTGTGCCAATAATTAAAATAGTAAAACCAGTAATAGCTAAACGCTTAGCGCCATGCTTGTCATAGAATGCACCGGCTAATGGTGAAATAAGTCCCATCATTAATGCACCCGGTAATAATGTTAATCCTGAGTGCAAAGGCGTCATGCCACGAATATTTTGTAAGAAGATTGGCAGAATCATTTCAACCCCAATCATGGACATCATAGCTAAAGAAACCAAAATTGTCGTAATCGTGAACTGCCTATTTTTGAATACTGACATATCTAAGAATGGCTTATCCATTCTTGATTGATGCCACATAAATTCTGCAATAATTAAAATACCTGCTACTAATGGTAAGATAACCCAACCAAAGTCGCCCCAACCATGTGTTGATACCATGGCAAAACCGAATAGTAACAATCCAAACCCAAATGTCGATTCGATTAGTGAACGCACATTAAGAGAAATATTCCTAGTAGGTAAAACATCGTGGAATACAAAGAATGAGGCAATAATAACAATAATGACGACTGGTAAGTCAATTAGAAATATAGAGCGCCAAGAATTTTGTAACGTGAAACCCAGAAAAGTATGATCTTTCTCCAAAATCCACCCTGATAGTGTTGGTCCGATGGCAGGTGCCATACCAACAACTAGGCCACCCAAGCCCATGGCTTTTCCACGTGACTCTGCATCAAACAGCGTCAAGGATACGACCTGCATCAGAGGCATCAAGACACCAACTGCCATTGCTTGTAATACACGTGCAACCATTAGCAACCAGAATGCATTTGTTGGTGTCATAAAGGCCAAAAAAGTTCCGGCTGTAAATAAGCTCAACGCTGATAAATAAAGCGTTTTTGTGGGAATTCTTGTCGTTAAGAAGGCTGAAACCGGCACCATAATACCGTTAGCCATTAAGAATATGGTCGTCAACCACTGTACGGTAGAGGCATTAACATCAAAAGCCTTCATCAGTGCTGGTTGTGCTGTTCCAAGTGAGGTCTGCATCAGCATCACCGAGAAGACACCAACCAATAAGACGAGCATCATAGCTAAGCGATTGACGCTTTTACCATGTGTATCTGTAATTGTATCTGACATGTGTAAATCCTTTCATTCGATTCCTGCTTTTTACAGAAAACACTTTGATACTATTTAACTTCAAATGCTTATTTTACGCTTTAACAAAAAATTGTCAACATAGTTGACAATAAATAACAGTTATTTTAATTCGATATCAAAAATACGGTGTTGTTTATCAAAATGAACAATCACGTCAGCAAGTGATTTCGTGGGTAAAATATACTGATCCAGATTTTTTTGATTAGTGTTTTCCCAAACTTGCATAACTAACTGAGTAAATTCGTCGATCGGCATTTTGGCGTAATCATAACGCCAACTAGAGGGATCATCCTTGGCTAAAGCTGTGACCTCAAGCGTTCGGGATAGATACCATTCTTTGATATCTGCCAAATCAGCATCTATATATATTTTCAAATCAAAATGTTTGGGTGGTAACTGCAAAGCAACAACGCCCTCAACGATTAGGATATTAGGTAATTCAATAATTTGTGTCTCGTTTGGATGAATATCCGCAAGTTCCTGTGTATAAACTGGAATATTGAGTGACTTTTCCCCCGCACGAAAGCGCGTGATAACTTTTTCCAACAGATCAAGATTGTATGTCTGTGGAAAACCTTTTTGATCAAATAGACCACGCTCATGGAGTTCATCATTAGACATTAAAAAGTCATCAGTGCTGATGACTGTTGTTTTGATATTCTGTTGGCTAAGCTTATCAGCCAAATCATGTGCAAATGTGCTTTTGCCGACGGCTACAGAACCTGTAATACCAATAACCATAAATGGCGCAACGTACTTGCTTTTAATCAAATTATCTAGATCAATCATTATCGAACCTCATAGAGGTTTTTTGACACATTATTTAGTAGCGGTGTCGTAGCCCTTTCTGCAATAATTGTCAGTCGATGCATAGCTCGCGATGAAACAGTATACAATAGACGGCGTTCACTATCTTCCTTATATCGTGTTTTATCTGCATGCCATATGATAACGGCATCGAATTCTAGTCCCTTAGCAAGGTATGATGGCACGATAATAACACCTGGAGCTAGCCGCTGGTTTTCTGATTGAATCAAAGTAACTGTTTTGTCATTAAGCGTTTGTGACAAAGCTTTTGCATCGGCCAATGTTTTTGTAATGATTGCTGTTGATTCTTGTTCTTCGGTGTTTTCACGCAATTGATTTTCTAGCAATTTCAGTAGTTCGTTCTCGTCTTGCCCAATATAGACTACCGGTTTCTCACCATCTCGATTAAACGCGTCAATGTTTTGACCGTCTATCAAAATTTCTTTTGTAAAATCTGTAATTTGCTGTGTAGAACGATAGGTTTGCGTTAGTTGAACATTTTCAACACGCTCTGGCGCAAATAAAGTTGCAAAGTCTTCCCGTAAATGGCTAGCATTATCCTTTGTAAATATAGCTTGGTTCAAATCTCCTAAGACCGTGAACTTAGCCAGTGGAAAACTAAACTTCAAGAAGGCAAGTTGGAATGGTGTATAATCTTGAATCTCATCAATAAACAAAAAGCGAATATCACGTTCACCATGCTTCCCTGTGATTAAGTCATAAAGATATAAATAAATTGTTGTATCAGCGAGGGACATTTGATGATTCTTTAAATTGCTAATCACTTGTTCAACATGTTCACGCCACTCATCATTTGAGATGCCATACGCAGATAAATCAATATATTTGTGAGCTTCACGTAGAAAATCCACAAATTGCGCATTAATATTTAAAAAGCGACTACGTCTAATTTGTTGTGCCAAAGGTTTTAAGGCACGCGTTACGATTTGTTTAGCCAAGAACTTTCTTTCAGCTTTTTCACTAGAAAACTCACGTTCTTGCTCACCCTGACCAAGTTGCGTACGTCGCGTAACAGCCGCAGCATCAACCTCTTCATTATCCCCCATGCGCACACGACCGGCACCCACTAGTTCATCATATTCCTGCTTTGACAGATTTTCAATTTCAAGATCAACCCAATCTTTACGCATTTCTGTGCCAAGACGACTGCTCAATATTCGCATCAACGTATCTCGCGTTGCTTCCAAACGTTGGCTGAGTTTGTAGTTCTCATTGTATTGATAATAAATTTCAGCAATACGCTCTTTGGGAATCAATGGTTCATCACGAAACACAATACTACGTAACTTCATTCCTCCACGATTTAAACTGTCAGCATATGCTGCGACAGCTTTGAACATCATTAAGCTACCTTTAGCAAGAGCAATTTTACTATCGGTCTTGTCAATTTCAAAGCGTTCTTGCAATGTTTCAACAGCAATTTTTGGTAAACGACGTGAAGCATATTGATAAAATGTCATCTGTACCATGTTTTGCTCGCCTAATTCGGGTAAAACTTGATCAATGTAGTCATTAAACAGTTGGTTTGGGCTAAACAAAATAACTTGTCCACTAGTTAGTTTTCCGCGGTAACGGTATAGCAAATAGGCAATACGTTGCAAAACAGCAGCTGTCTTACCTGATCCAGCTGCTCCTTGCACAAATAATAAATCGGCACTTGTATTACGAATGATTTTATTTTGTTCTTTTTGGATGGTGGTGACGATTGATTTCATCTTCGTTGACGACTCACCATTCAGCGCGTTCATCAACATTGCATCACCAATCGCCTCTTCCGTATCAAACAAGGTTACAATGATACCATCTTCAATTTGAAATTGGCGTTTCAGCGTTACATGCGCCTTTTGCGAGCCATCAGGTGTCAAATATTCAACATCCCCAATACCACCATCATAATAAATTGATGCTACTGGTGCGCGCCAATCATAGACATAATAGTTGTTCTCATTATCGCTAAAAGAGCCAAGCCCAATATAAATTGTCTCTGCTTCGCTACTTTCACTGACTGATTCACTAAAATCTATACGCGCAAAATAAGGTTTTTTAATTTGCTTTGTTAATGTTTCAAATCTTGCTTCTGCTCGTGTTTTTGAACTTTCACGTTCAGCAAGCATTTGTTGCTGCTGACGTACTGACATGGCTGTTTCGACAATACCAGAATAGGTGTCTGTTTTTAAACGTACATCTCCCCAGCTTTTTGATACATCATTAATATTCCGATTAGAACGCTTTATCTCAGCTTCGGTATCAATTAACGATTTTTTCATTTTCTTGAGGGTTTTGTTTAAATACTGCGTTTCAACTTGTTTAATTTTATCGTTCAAAATGCGTCTCACTCTCTTGATTTCAATGTAATAATTATACGCTTAGTAATTTCAAATGAACAGCAAAATGAATAATGAAAGTACGATACTATTCAAATAAAATAAAATATCGCATATAACTTCCGATAAAATAAAGTATAATTCAGTTGACAAACTAAATAATTAAGGATATGATTAACAAAAGTAGTTATCAAAGGTAATTACTTTTGTTAATCATATATTGGAGGAAGTATATGAAACCTATAAGCCACATCTTCTCAGAATTGTACGATAAAGTATTGTTGCAATACCAGCAACAGTCTGATAGCAACGAACGCTTTCCTAATCTGTCTTCAAATGATGAATATTACATTGATCTCCTATATACATTGGAAAATCCAACTGTAACTAGCTTTGCGGATAAGGCAAAAATATCCAAACCCGCTGCTACTCGAATCATTCATCGCTTTGTTGCAGAGAAATATTTAGTTAAACGACCATCAACAGTCGACAAACGGACATCATACTTAGAATTAAGTGCAGAAATGAAAATAAATTGCGAAAAAAATCGTCAATTATTTGATCAGGTTTTTCTAGATTCAATTTCTGTATTAACTCCTGAAGAACAAACAGTGTTACACAAGATTATGTTCAAGATTAACGAGAAAATATGAATCAAAAAAATATTGAACAGCGTAGTCTAGTCATTGGTTGTATATGGCTTTTTGCAATGGGGGTTGCAGCGCTTACAGCATATTTTTCAACACGACTAGAAGCATTATTTGTTGATGCATACTTTACTTTAATCACACTAACCACTGGCCTTTTATCTATTGTCATCTCAAAAATAAGTACACAAGTTAGCAAACGTTTTCCAAATGGTCTGTTCGTTTTGGAACCGCTGTATGCATTTTTTCAGTCATTATTGACAATTGTATTATTGTTGATTTCATTAATGACTGTCAGCTCAAAAGCCTATCAATACTTTGTCTATGGTCACGGGCAACTTTTAAATATTGCCCCTGTCATACCGTATGAGATTGTGATGGTTATTCTATCATTAACACTCTCATGGTTCTATCAATTACAAAACAAAAAAATCCACAATATCAGTACACTTCTATCAGCTGAAACAAAAGGAGCGATGATTGATGGTGTCATGTCAGCCGGAATTGGGGCCGCTGCATTTTTCATCCTATTCATTGATAAAAAGTCCCCATTAAGCTTTCTTTTATATACTGGAGATTCCTTTATTACAGTGATTATTGTTTTATTTATTATTAGAATCCCGTTGCGTATAATGAAAAATGCTTTGATTGAGATTAGCGGCGGCCTAACACAAGATCAAGGGATAAAATCATTCATTGAAAGAGCCATTCAAAGTCACCTAACAACCGATTTTTCAATTGATGATTGCAAAATCTATAAGGTTGGTATGTCTTTTAAAGCTTGTATATCTATTAGCAGTCGAACAGATATGGTCGATACCAAAAAATTGACAACCTATAAAAAGAACATCTTAAATGACCTCTCTCGTAAAATTTCTTTCATAAATATTATCTTTATCTATTCAAACATTGGGGAAAAAAGTTAATTTTCATTTATAAAAAGCTGCGGTTACGCAGTTTTTTGCATTCTATAAGAACCCTTTACATAACTTTGACGATATAACAATATCTATCAAATATACTAAAGTTATTAATTTGGAGGACAACATTATGCAATGGGCTGCTAGAACTACTAACGTGAAACTATCGAGTGAAAATCAAAGTACATTTGAGACCACAGACAGTGAAAAAAAAGTACTTACATTGCTACTAAGCATTGGATTCGTGACTTTATTGTTCGCTACATTTTTTGATAAAAATGTTACCTCTGCAGTAATGGACCAGAATTCTATATTTGGTAATATTTTCCAAAATTACGCTGATCAAGGCGCAGGAATTGTTTTATTCACTGCCTTTGAGATTATTGCCTGGACAATATGGCGACGCGTTCAGGGAAACATTTTGAAATATGTTATGACAGGTGGCGCTTTGATATTTGCCTTTAATCAAATGCTAGCGATATTGCAAGATATGTTGAGTTACACGTATTCCATGCTCAATAATTTATCAAAAGGAATTCCCATGGGCGTTGCAAACAATACTTCGGCAGTGGCAAACTATCCTGAACCGCTTCGTTGGAGCGCAGCCATTATCTTAACAATATTACTGTCATTTGTATTCTTTAATTGGCTTAAAGATAAAAACAACGCCGCTATTAGCTATCTACTCAATGCTGCTTTAATCGGAATTGCCGTTGTTTTCATCGCACAAACAACAATCGGCGATATGAAAGCATTGTGGGGACGCTTTCGACCCTACGAAATGACAACCATTTCCGGAAACACAATGAGTGAATTTACACCTTGGTATCATTTGAACGGTGTGAATGGTCATAACTCTTTTCCTTCTGGTCACACAATGTCCGGCTGGTTATTTTTATACTTAACTTTCTTTGTTCCTCGAGGAAATATTAGTTTGCAAAAGAAAATGACAATTTTTGGGATTGCAATGGGTATTCTTACCGGTCTTAGTCGCGTACGGATTGGTGCACATTGGCTAAGTGATGTTACTGTGTCAAGCATGTTAGTCGGTCTCATCATCTTCATGGCGAGTCGTTTATTAACAGCACATTTTGTTGAAACCAGCTCCTCGCTGAATTAAAATAATCGCTATTAAGAATCGCTATGAAAATAAATCACAGCAGTTCTTTTTATTTTCGCTCAAATAAAATTTTGTTATCCAATTGTGTACTCGTACTTAAATACCCAAGTATCATTGACTTGTCCGAATGAAGTAAAAGACGACCTAGTGACCTCATTAAAGCCATTTTTCTGATAAAAAACACTGTTGATTGCTGTATTAGTAATCAAACATAGATCTTTACCACCTCTTTTTTCAACCATATCAATAATTTGTGATATCGTTCTTGAGCCTATTTTCTGGCCTTGATATTTTGGTGAAACAACCAATGTATCTATGTACCAAAAATTTTCAAATTCTTCGGGCATGGCATCATCTGATTGAGATAGATTTTGCATGATACGTCCGGCTATTTTAGGAGAACATTTAAAAGGTAGTTGCCATCCACCAACCTTAACATACGTCCAAAAACTAATCTGGTGCTGTTGTGGTGCTTTCAAAATAAAGGAAGCAACTATCTCTGACCCTTCAACACAAACGAAACAATCTTCACGCCTAATATTTGCTAGCGTATTTAAATACAATAAAAAATATAGTGCTTGCTGTAATTGAGGCTTGTCAGTTGAGACATTAAATAGAGGATAATCATGGAAAGCATCATATGTCAATTTAGTAACATGATCCAAGTCTTCCAGCGTAGCTGTTCTAATAATCATTCTATTCTCCAATATTTTTAAAGTAAACTGTAGTTTATTATCTCATAAACCCAACAAAGTGTCGCCTTTAAAAATGAGATTATTGACAGAAACACACTTTAGCGTAATAATAGCATTAATTAAACAACGTTTATTAATTGAGGGGAATTTTAAAACTATGCAAAAAGATGAAAAAGTTGAAACCATGTTGGATCAAATGAGTGTCGCCTTTTCTGATGAGGATGTTAAAAATCAACCAGAACTACGAGAAATGATTTTCAATTACGCACAGGAGTTAACTAAAACGCAAAATACCGGCTTAGTGGCTACTAAAATGGTTAAATCTCTTGTTCAATACTATTGGATAACAAAAACTCAATTACCCGAAGCAGCAATCAAACTTCATCATCAAATCAAAAGAGATGCCACCGTGTACGACGGCATCGCGATGTCTGCCATGCTGTTACCTGTATGGTTCTAATTACTTGGGTCATTTATCGTTAGCTTAAAATACAAAAAGCTTCTATATAAATACTGACTGCTTGATCAGTTATGCATTTATACAGAGGCTTTTTTACGTTTTTAATTTTTTCATCAAAAAATAAATATTTAACCCCATTTTGTAACCAATTGTCCCCTTATTCGTTATATATAACAGGAGAAAATAATGGAGATTAATCAATATGAAAACATAGTTCTAAATATTGCACAGGAAGTTGTTCGATTTTTAGTCAAAAAAGGCGCTAAGACACAGGATGCTGAAGATATTGCTCAAGACGTAATGGTTAAATTAATCGAAGCAAATATTGTTTTAGAAGAGAATAAACTACGGCCATGGATCTATAAAGTTGCGCTATCAAAATTTTATGACAAACATAGACGAAATAAAAGATATGATAACATCTTGCATGAACTATATACCCATACGGAAAAATCAAACACAGACTATACAAAGTTAAGTGATAATAAGTTACCTTACGAAGTACTCAATCAACTCAGTCATTATCAATTACAGCTCATTTATTTAAAATACGATGAACTGCGTAGTATTGAATTCATTGCTAAAAAACTTCATTTTAGCCAAGCTAAAATTAAAATTGATTTATTTAGAACGAGAACGCATCTCAAAAAATTATTGGAGAAATATAAAAATGAATGATAATCAAACATTTGAAAAATTAATCAAAAAAACCAAAACAAAAAATACACTCAAAGGCATACTTATTAGTTCTTTATCTACAATCATCGTGTTTCTTATCATTCTTGTCGGCGCAAATTTATTTGTATCCAATACTATGAGTAAGCAATTAAAATTACAAAATCAAAAACTAAATATCGAAAATATCGCTTTTTCACCAAATATATTCACAACTCGAGAACATACTACTGCCATCGCATGGACAAAATCAACAATAACTGAAACCCGGATTAAAAATATTGATGGCTATCATATCTACTATCCTGAAAAAACTTTACAATTTGGTCTATCTGGAACGCAGACTTTCTCCCGAGATGACGTTGATGTTTATAAAGCCAACCCTTCAATTATTGCTAAAAACACGAAAACACAAGAAAAAGAACCAATATTTTTTAGTCGTTCTGCTAAGTCAATATATAAAAATTCAAAAAAACTCACGTTATATACACCACCCACGCATGAAGCAAAAACATTATCTACAATGAAAAACACATTAGCAGAAGTGGCTTTAACATTCGATAAACCTTATTCTTATAGTGAAATAAAAAAAATGATTCCAGATAATGTCATGATTAATTATTATTGGGTAGGTTTCGGAAATAGTAATACATCAACAATAGCAAGCGCTGGCAATTATATCGGTTTGAATGCTAGCGATGATGGGAAAGGTTCTTTGCAGGAAGGTAGTACAAAAAAAAATACCTACACTGGCTACAAGGGATTGAAACAAGCGTTAACTGACTCAATATCCTTACAATTGGCGTCGCATATTTCCGAAAAAAACTATATCTCATCAATTAAATCACAACTATCTTCAAACTTAAGCACCGCGAAATTCAGTGGTGTTATTGTCACTGGTAAAACTGATAATCTGAAAAGTCTAGATGATTTGAATTTCGTTTTTGCAAGCAATGTCGGATTAACAACACCAATTGTTCCTTATGAAACCCCATTGAAATAGATTACCTTAAATAATAAAAAGCACACAATTCTTTATTAAAAATTGCGTACTTTTATTAAAAATACATTAAGTAGCTATATAATAACTAAAAAGATGTAATAAATGTCAAAGTACCAAGCACAACTCCTGCTGTATTAGGAATAATCAATATATAATCCCTCTTAGGGTCATTAGTTAATCCATAAACAACCCAAAGCAAACAAGAAAAAGCTGCTACAATAGGCTGCCATGGCTGCCCTTTGTCACCGGATAAGTTTGCTATTATCTGTGGAATATAGGCTATAAAAACCATTGTTCCAATTAACGCTCCGATAGATCCAACAAAATTATGTATTCTATTTTTCATGTATTAGTATAACTCCTTGATATATTATACCATTGATTAAAAAAAATTAGTAATTAACAATATTTTGTAATGAAACCTAACCAAAAAACATCTTTCACAATGAAAGATGTTTTTTATGATTATTGTAATAATTGTTCGTCCGATTCAATGTGCTTTACTTTACCAGTAGAGTTGCGTGGTACATCAGGGTCGAAGAATATTTTTGTTGGTTGTTCTGGTTTAGATAAAATTTGTGTAGCATAGTTTTCAATTTATGCAGGATTCCTTTATCAAGAGTAACAATTATTAGGGACACTTCCGCGACTAATCATTGCCCAACCCGCCCAATAACACATATAAATAGTCATCCTCGTCTTATGGCAATTTTAATTTATATTGTTACTACTAAAAAACAATTACAATAAATTGAATCAGCTCAATAATTCTTGCAACTGTCTCTTACTAACTATCTGTTATCTAGAAAACTACACCTAGCCCGATTAATACTCTGTAGATGGAAATTCAAAAAAATTATTTAAGTGCTTGAATAATATCAGGAATCGTACCACCAAGAATTGCTAATATCGGTATAGCTGCCCACCAATAAGCCGCTGCAAACTCCCAGAAATTCATGTGCTCGCTTCTTCTACGAATATATTTCCCCTTACGTGGATCAAATACAAATTCACTTTTATCTATTTTATCCTCGATATTGTCCTCTGTTGGTTCAATGCCTAAAACAATCGTATCAAGCGAGCAATCAAATATTTCAGCCAACTTAATTAAGTTGCTCATATCTGGGGTTGCATCTCCAGACTCCCAACGAGAAACAGCTTGACGCGATATGTACAATTTTCCAGCAACATCTTCTTGAGACATGTCCAAATTAGTGCGTAATTTTTTTAACTGTATCTCCATAATTTACTCTCCTAAGTGTATTTAATACCTTAATTATTCAACAGAATCTTGTAAAACGATAGCAATTAAATCAGTGAAAATAGCAATCTGCAACATAAAAATGCGCAAACACAGATTGCGTAAGATACATATTATAGCTCGATAACAAGCATTAAGTAGGTTGCGCTTATTTTTTCAGGACTTTTGCCCAAAAGCCTTTCGATTTCTCTTTTTGCAATTCATTTTTTAAGTTATCAATTTCTGATACAAACTCAGAAGTGTCTGAAACTTCAAGATATTGCTGTTCTTTTACGTCAATTTTATGTTGTAAGTCAAGAGATAGCGTTTGTTGCTGGTCGAGTAATTTATGAAGTTGTTTAATTTGTTCATCTTTTGTCTTGAGTTGTTCTGACAAAGTCTTGACACTTTCTGAAACAGCATCAGAATGATTATTATCAACATTTTCAGGCATTGACTCGAGATTTTTTAGTTCTTCATGTGTAAATTCACGCTGACTAGGATTGATGTTCCAAGCCTTTGCTCTCCTATAATACGTAGCTTTACTAATATCAAGTTTCTTAAGAATACTTGTTAGTGTTTTGAATTCTACTTTTTCACTCTCAGCCATTGTCTGATACCTTTCTGATAAACATTGAATACTAACAGTATACCTTTATCTTGAAAAATAGGAAACAGAAAACAAAAAAGTCACTTTAATAAAAAGCTTTAAAAAACTATCTACTTAAAAGTTCTAAACGCCGTTGTTCGAAAATGGATTAATTGAGTTGCGCGGTCCAAAATTTTTCTTGTCATACTTTAAATACTGATCCTCACTACCTATATTACTGCGATACAAAGTTGGTACTTGGCCCTTTGTAATTAATCGAGCACGTTTCACGTAGGATCCTTTATGCAACACAACAGCATAATTATATCCCTTAGGAATAGTTCCAACTTGAAACTTCAACCACTCTCCCGCACCAAAAATGTCACTATATACATAAGCATCTACTGGTTGGGGCATATCCAAGACCACTTTTTTAGTCGTGGTTTTCCCATTCGCATCTGTGCTTTGTTGTGTTCCCCTAACTTTCTTAGTGGCAACTTTTTCAGGTAGCAGTGCGTAGCCATACGTTTCTTTTAGAAAGGGATTAAACCGGTCAATTAATTGATTTTGTGTCGCCCGCCCATAAGTTAATATAGCGATAAAAAATAAAAACGCACTTGCTAAAATAGCTAGTTGCCACACAATTTTCTTGTATCTTTTTCCCGCTGTCAGTTCCTTATTAATGCTATCAATCATATCTGTCCCCTCTTCTTTTAACGTTGTATCCAAAGAAAAACCTAAGTAATCACTCAACGTAACCAACATATCCAAACTCGGATAAGTATCATTATTCTCCCAATGTGACACCGTTTGCCGCGTAACATGCAATTCTGTGGCCATTTGTTGTTGTGTTTTATTTAATGCTAATCTACATTCTTTTAATTTTTGACCGAGCTCCATGTCGCTTCCCCTTTCATAACAAACTTAAGTATACGAAATTGTCACGTAAAGATCGAGCAAGTATTCTTTAACATGTTGATATGAGGGCATTTCAATACAATGATAGATAAAAAGAATGTTCAACTCATATTGAGTTGAACACTCTTTAAATTAATTCTCGACGGTTAATTCTTCCAAAGTAACCGGTGCGTTAGTTAGTAATTTATAACCATCTTTAGTTATCAACACCGTGTCTGAATGTCGATAACCGCCTTGACCTTCAAAATAAATTGCTGGTTCCACCGATACAACCATATTTTCTTTCAAAACTGTGTCATTACCTAATGATAAAGTTGGCTCTTCATGGTTATTTAATCCGATGCCATGACCAGGTCGATGAAGAATGTTAGCCGTAAGATGCTGGTCAATAAGGTAATCTCGCACTTTTGTCTCTACTTCAGATGCCTTAACACCAGGTCGCAGCATATCGAGCATTATATTTCTAGCCGTCACCATTTGATTAAAGTGTAATTCTTCTTCTTTTGTTGGTTTCTCCATGAAGAAGGTACGTTCACATTCGGCAGCATAGCCCGCTAATCTAAACACAGCGACGTTAACATTTGGTCCATGATCAACTGTTGCCGCCATATCAGGAATACTATGGGGCATGAAACTATAAGTTGACGGCCATACACCGTTTGTTACTCTATTTGTGAGACTAAAATTATCCGCGATTTCTTTACCAACTACCTTAAACGGAAGGTTATAAAGGTCTATCACTTTGGAGTCGTTATTCACTTGGCCTAACGTTGCACGAACCACTCGACTACATACTCTTGCAGTCGTTGAAATTTTGTCAATTTCGTAAGCACTCTTTATTTCACGTAATTTTTTGATTATATCATTTGGTTGCCAATCTACTGTCGGTGCCTTTGCAGTTATTTCTAAAAGCGCATTACTTTCGATACCAATTTTATCCAACCCGTCAAACTTTTTTGTAACTACCTCGTACCAGTTTTGACCAACTTCAGACGTAACATCAAAATACGTTTGAATATCATAATCAAAATAGTCAACATCAATATGTGATTCTTCTAATTTTGGTACCAGCATTAAAGGTTTCTTATCTGGATAAATAATTAAGAAAAACGGCCGTTGCTCAGGGCTATAATCAATATTGGTCAGATACCATATGTCCTCTACATCTGTTACTGCGTATGCACTTAACTCTTTTTCTTGCAAGAATCTTTGGCAATTTTGGATGCGGTTATTTATTTCATCACTGAGTATACTCATAATTTCCTTTTTTTAAATATTAACTGTGCTTATAATTAATCTTCTTGATTTTTAATTGCTTGAACATATAGAAACCAATCATAATCAATGTAAAGGCAACAAATATGCCAAACATAACCATCACATCACTTTTAGCGGATCCACCAATCATCAACGTTTCTCGCAGTGCATTGACTGAATAAGTCATTGGCAAATATGGGTGTATGGCTTCAAAGAAACCATTTGACAATTGAATTGGATATGTTCCTGCGGAACCACCTAATTGAATAACCATCAAAATCATTGCCAGGAATGAACCAACTTTACCAAACCACAAGTTAAGGGATGTTACGACATTAATAAAGGTAAATGATACCAGAATCAGTACCCAGAAAGTTGCGACATAGTGAACTGGTTTGATGCCAATCATACTAATAGAAACAAAGTACATAATTGCTGCTTGCAAAAATGCGAATGGATAAAGCACAGACATTTTGCTTGCCCACCAACTAATAGCCTTTTTAGGATACTTTAGAGGTGTCACTAAATCAAACATCAAGTTAAAGGCAACGGCACCAACGAACAGTGCCACTGACAACATATAAGGTGCCATAGCTGTACCATTATTAGGAACTTTGTCTTTTTCCACATGCTTGGTGCTTGCTGGGGTAGCTAATTGATTGTAGGTTAACTTATTTGAGTTAATTTTATTAACTTTGTTGTTTGCTTGACCTAGCTTGTCAGCAAGCGTTGCATTCCCATCTTTAACTTTCGTCAGCCCATCGCCAAGTTTTGCTGAACCATCAGCCAACTTAGCACTACCGTCTGCTATCTTTGTGGCACCACTAGCTAATTGAGTCGACCCGCTTAACAACTTGCTGCTATTAGCAGCCAATTTATCCAGTCCTGACGTTAACTGACTACTTCCTGACGATAACTTTGACGTTGCTGAACCTAAAGCAGGCATCTTTTCATTTAGTGATGATAAGCCGCTGCTAATTTTTTGGGATCCAGCATTTAACTTATCACTGTTTTGTGACAACTTTTGGGTACCATCGCTCAGCTTAGAACTACCGCTAGCTAAGCTTTCAATACCACTAGTGAGTGAGGGTACATTCGTATTAAGTTGTTCAAGCCCCTCTTGTAGCTGTGTTGAACCACTAATTAACTGTGCTGATTTCCCGCTCAGTTGTGACAGCCCACTAGTTAATTTTGTTGCCCCAGTACTTAATTGCGCAGTTGAATCACCGACCTTATTAAGTGAGCCAACCAAACTGCTTATGCCACCATACAGCGTTTTTGTATCGTCACTAGTCCCATAACTAGTGTTTAGTGTATTCACAGCTGATTTTAACTGTGACATACTTGTGTTACTTGATTTAATTAATGTGGTTAAGTTAGTCTGTAATTCACTTAAATTTGTTGTTGCTGATTTGAGTGAATCATTAATGTCATCTGTTGGTAATAGTGCCGTTTCTAATGCACTGACTTGCGTGTCAGTTAGCTTTTGTGTTTTAGCCACAGATTCGATTTTGCTTTGCGTCCCGCTGATATAATTGCTAATCGTAGTAACGTTTGCTGCAAGACTACTCATACTACTTGTTAATTTAGTAATTTGCTCAGTATTTTGATTACTGTTGTCTAACGAGGTCTTCAACTGGTTCAAGCCTGTCTGAAAACTTTGCAGCCCTGTTTGCAATTGCGCCATTTTGTTTTTGGCATCGTCACTATTTAAAGCTTCATTCATTTGTGTCAAGCCATCGGAAACTTTTTGGCTTCCTTTATACGCTTCGTCTGTTCCGGTTGTGTATGCACTAACGCCTTTGGTCAAAGAACTCGATCCGTTAGTTAATTTATTCACCCCGGTAGCTAAATTACTACTACCACGAGCTAATTTTTGCGCACCAGTATTAAGAGCATTGGCACCAGTATTGAGTTGACTCACACCTGCTGTATATTGCTGCAAACCACTGTTTAAACTCGATGATCCTGTAGATAATTGTGAAACACCATTACTTAACGTAGGCATTTTTTCACCTAATTGTCCCAAACCAGCAGTTAACTTTGAGCTTCCTGCATCAAGTTGACTCACACCACTAAAGTATTGTGATAACCCGTCTGTCAGTGTATTCGTACCATTACTGAAAGTTAAACCACTTGAAGCAAGTGTCCGTAGATTTGTTGTGACCGTCTGATTTCCAGATTGTAATTGTTCAGTTCCATCTACTAACTTTTTGTTACCGTTAGCCGCTGTGCCCATACCATTGCCTAACGTTTTAATTTGTTTAAACAATGTCTCAGCATAGGTCTTTGTCACTTGTTTGGAAATTGTGTTTGTAATGCTTTCAGCCGCTGATTTTGAAAACTTTCCAGCGATAAAACTGTGCCCTGAGCTTGTTGTATAGTGAATTAACATCTTTTTGGGATGCGCGTCCAGTAATGTTGTCGCATTTTTAGAAAAGTTCTTTGGAATTGTCATGACCATATAGTACTTGCCATTGGACAATCCTTTTTTAGCTTCTTTTTGCGATGGAAAACTAAACTTCATCGCATCTGAATCCGCTAAATTATCTTTTAACTTAGCTCCTACTGCTAATTTATTTCCTTGGTAATGCACAGATTTGTCTTCATTGATAACTGCCACGGGCAAATCTTTAATTTTGCCATAAGGATCCCACATCGATTTCAGAAACCCAATCGCATAAATTGACGGAATCAACACAATAGCAATTAGAACAACCACCATAAATTTATTTTTCCATATTTTTTTCCATTCTATTCCGAGCATGTTACTCCCCTTTTTTAACAACGTGTTGCTTTTTTTGTAGCTATAGTTTATATTAGCATTGGTTATATATAAATCAATGTACAAGTACTAAGGGATTTGTCTAATTTTATGAGGAGAATAGTATGAATCGGCAGGAAAAAAATAAATTAACACAGCAACGAATTATGGACGCTTTCGTGAAATTAGTGAGCGAAAAAGGCTTCAATAACTTAACCGTCTCCAACATCACACGAACCGCAAAACTAAGTCGTGGCACTTTTTATATTTATTATCTTGATAAATACGATGTATTAGAAAAAATTGAGACCTATTTACTAACTAATATGGAAAAACTAATGCAAATTAATATAGATAAGACAATATCTTGGCTAGACGATGTTGATAATAATAAACTATCGGCTGAGTTAGATACCTATTCACCGTATCGTAGTTTCATTCAGTCTTTTGATTTTCTCGATAAAAACCGTTTTACGCTTAAGACACTCCTCTCTAAGAATGGTGATTCACAATTTGTTTACAAGTTACGTCATTTGATTGATGAACAAATTGACTCACATTACAAAAATATTTTTAAAGATGGTAATGAAGTTATTCCCAGTGACTATACACATGATCTATTAATTAGTTCGCTCATTAGCATTATTGGTCATTGGTTACAAAAAGATGATCCTGAATCTCCAGCTGAAATTGCCGAAATTTTGATTAGAAGTCGTATACTGGCTGCTTACCAGGTAAAATAATTTTTGTAACACAAATCAAGTCTCAGTCATTTTTCCCTAAAGTGACAATGACACCGCAATTAATAAAACAAAGAGAATATGTGACTAGCATATTCTCTTTGTTTTATCTTTATTTTTTCAAAATCAATGACACGGATTATAAGCTTAGCTCGACGAAATCGTACGTTTAATGGTTAGCAACAGTTTTTCTAGTTTTACTAAATCATTAATGGCAGTTATCGATACTCTAATAAAATAGTTGTTATTTGATTTCCAACCACCTGCTTGAAACTGCGGGCTGTACAATACATGTATTCCTAGCTTGTCCAGACGCTCTTTCACTTGTTTAATATTAATTGCAGAATCTATCTTAACCCATTGAAATGGACTCAACGGCGCCTTTGTTTCAAAGACGTTCTCAAATAAAGTTAAACTAGTTTTTATCTGCTTCATTTGGCTATCAATTATCTTTAAAACAAAGTCATGGTTAATTAAATACTTAATAATTTCAAAATCTAAGGTTGGTTCCTGTAAATTAAGATTTGTGAATGAATGCTTTATTTTCTGCTCAAACTTTTTATTAAACAATACCAGCGCTACGCGAATTCCTGGAGCAACTATTTTAGAGAAACTAGATAAGTAGATTGTATGACTCGGTGCCAAGTTAATTATGGCTTTCGTTTTTTCAACATCCAAGTATCGTAAGTAATCATCTTCGATGATTAAAAAATTATGGCTAATGCTTAGCGCTGCTAACTTTTCGCGCCGCGTAATAGACATGGCAACATTAGTGGGATTCGACCGAAAAGGCATGACATAAACACCAGCAACTACATGCGTTGTCAACATGTCTTCCAACTGATCAAGCTTCATCCCCTCGTCATCTTGTGAAATTGACAATAACTTAATATGTAACGTTTTAGCTAATTCAATAAAATTAGAATATGTGAAGTCATCCACAACTATAGTGTCTGAAGGTTTGAATAAAGCTGTTAAAATGATGGCGAGTGCGTTCTGCCCGCCATTTGTTATTAGACTGACCATATCGTCAGATACATCTATTTTTAAATATTCAAACCATTTTTGTGTTGCCCTAGCATAACTCTCATCTAAGGATGAATTTGTGAAATACCGTAGTAACTTTTTAACGGGAATATTTTTAATAGCTTCTTTCACATAAAATTCTGCTGAACTATTTTCAACTGAAGTTACATTCAAAATACCTAAATCATTTACGCCTTCTTTTCCTTGAATAGTATGATCAGAAATGCCATTAGGCGATATAAAAGTACCTCGCCCTTTTTCGGTATATAATAAGCCATTTTTCAAGCCAAAATCATAGGCATGTGTCACTGTGGTGAAGTGAATATCCAAAAAATATGACAATTCACGTTGCGAGGGTAACTGATCGTGTGGCTTAAGGACACCCGTCAGAATATCATCATATAAGGATTGATAAATACTTTTATAGAAAGGTTTCTCAAGTGGTAACTTGCTCGGTACCCATGACAATTCATAATCATTCATCCCGTTCAGCCTCCTAAATAAAATTTATCAACATCAACACCTGTAACCACTAAAATATCTGTTCATTAAAAATCAGTATACACTAATCTATGCACAATAAAAATTATATGGCATACAATTTTTTTATTGTATGCTTATTTAATTGCTGGTAGCCTTATACTTATAAATTGTCCATTGAGAGAGTGAGGTTACATTGAATGATGAATAAGTTATCAAAGAGTGTGCAAGCAATTATATTAGGCGTGATAGCGGCTTTTTTCTTCTCTCTTACATTTATATTTAATGAAGTTATTGCTAATAAAAATGGGTTTTGGCTCTGGTCTGCCTCCTTACGATATTTATGGATGCTGCCGATGCTTGCTTTGATATTCATTCCATTGGGCGGATCCTTTAGGCGAGTTAACCAATCAATACGCAAACAGCCTCTATCTTGGTGGGTCTGGAGCCACTTCTGTTTTGTTCTATTTTATGTTCCGTTATGCCTAGCTAGTACTTATCTACCTGGTTGGCTAATCGCCAGTGTTTGGCAGGTAACTATTGTTTGTGGTGTTTTAACAACGCCTTTACTAAATATCGGTAAGCCTTCAAAAAAAATTCCTTTTCCTTGGCAAAGTTTACCTTGGATGTTCATTATTCTTTTAGGTGTCTTCCTAACTATCCTCCAGTACTTGGGTGCCATTCGCATTTCTAACCAAATATACTTATCAATACTAGCGATAGTGGTTGCGGCTATTTGTTATCCACTTGGGAACCGAAAAGTTATGATGACTGCGCCAAAAGTTACCGGTCTCGAAAGAATGTGGGGCATGCTACTGTGTACCTACCCAACATGGATTTTCTTGGCGTTTGTTAGTTTCTATATTAGTGGTGCCCCTAGTGCCAAAACAATGGTGTCTACTCTTTTAGTGGCACTATTTTCTGGTATTATAGCGACCGCTATATTTTTTCATGCAACTTCCTTAGTATTCCGAGAAATCAAATCGTTATCGAAGGTTGAAGCTACTCAAGCGATGGAACTCGTTTTTTCCATCCTATTAAGTGCAATCTTTCTCCATCACCCCTTCTCACTCAGTTGGGAACTCGTAGGTGTCCTAGTAATTATAGTAGGCATACTAGGAATTAGTTTGCGTAAGTAATCTTCCCTAGTTATCAACCACAGCACTTTTTTATCAAAGCGCAATAGTAAACGATGGCGTTTTAGTTCAACATATAGCCACTATTCGAATCAAAATAGTGGACACTACCGTCCTTGAACTTGATAGAATAGCCCTTTACTTGTGTACCATCAGATTTAAAATAATAGGTATGTCCGTCAATAATCTGCTCACCTGTTAAAGGTACCCCATTGCTGTCTAAGTACTTCCAAGTGCCATCATTCATTTCTACAAAACGATTCTTAATCGTACTAGTTGCTTGCGACTGATTAGTATCAGTTATACCAAAAGGATATAATACGGCTGAAAAACTTTTTTCAGAATTTGTACCATTAATTGTAGCGGTTAGTTCTGTTGCACGTGTACTGTTAATTAAGTTACCAGCAAAACATCCGGAACCAACCCTTTGAATATTAGATGGTAATATTATATTTGTCATTTGATTATCAATGAAGGTACCATCCCCCATTGTTTTCAAAGTGTTTGGCAAATTAATACTAGTAAGCTGATTACTAGCAAACACAAAATCATTCAATGCTGTCAGACTATTATTTGGTAAGTTAACTTTTGCTATATTGTTTGACGCAAATGCGTACCAGCCAATACCTGATATATCAGCATTTAAGCTGTTTGGTAAAGTTAATGTGTTTGAAATTTGGTTATCATAGAAAGCAAAGTTACCAATCTGTTTCAGATTTGTTGCTTTGGAGAAATCTACGCCCGTAATGCCTAGTGATTTAAACGCATTAGCAGCAACCTTTGTCACATTCGTGGGAATAACAATAGTTTTACCTAGTGTGGCGACTCCTGATTTAACACCTGTCACTATTGTGGAATTATTGCGATCATAGGTAAAACTTTGTGGGTTGCTTATGCTACCAGATACTCCTTTCCCATAAGATTGATGCTTCAATGCATATTGCTTAGCAACGGCATCCGCTTGTCCAGTATTTTGTCCAAAAGTTTCATAACCATACCAGCGAACCGGATGATTACCGCTACTATCTAATACGTTATTGGGCAACACCACAACATGTGAGGCTTGATTTCCATAGAAGGCTCCGGAGCCAACACTTAAACTATTCGTATTTTTTATCGTTGTTAGATCAACCGTCTTTAAGCGATCACCGGCAAATGTCCAATCACCAATTGATGTAATTGTTGCTGGAAAGGTGACCGATGTCAGATTAGGATTTTTGGCAAAGGCACCATCGTTAATATGTGTCACACCACTAGCAAACGTGACTGAGCTGATCGCGTTGTCATAGAAAATATACCATCCTAAATTATTATCATTTAGATTAGGATACTGCACAGCTGTTAAACGATTTTTAGCAAAAGCAAAATCTCCGATAGATTTTAGGTTAGTTGCTGAACTAAAATCAACACTCGCAATGCCTTGATTATAAAAAGCAGTGCTAGCAATACTGGTAACATTATTCGGAATCACAACCTTTGCACCTGTATGTTGTGATGAATTGTCCGAAAAACCATACAAGACTCCATTTTTTATTTTGAGAGACGGCTGTGGTACACCATCAGCATGAACGATCGTGCTATTGATACACAATGCACCACCAACAATCAACATAATAAACATCATTCTGATCAAAAAATATTTGCTCCCAGTTTCTCTAACCGCGTCATCGTTATACATCATACATTGATTCCTCCTCTACCCATTCCGTACTGCAATAAAACTCCTTCACAACATGTTTTACGATAGAAAACTGACTAAGCACTGTTAAAGCTAAATACAACATCACATACTCAGAATTTTCTTATATCTGCTTTTATTATAAATCACATTATTCATCAATACATCTTTCAGCAATTGATAGGTTAATAATATATTAAATTAATATATTTTAATCTGTTGCTATATTTGGTATCATTAAAATATATTAAATACGAACGTGCAATAACTTATTCACGTTAAAAGGTGTTGACAATATGGAGTCGCATATGATTGCAAATAAAAATAACTAATCTGCATCACGTTTGAATTGTTGATGCAGATCATAAAGCTCATGACAATTTAAAGAAGAGAGATCAAAGCAGACATGTTTATAGGAAAAAAAGTAAAACTATCACACTATCATGACGGCGACGGTAAAAAATTTGCTGAATGGCAGTGGGATGATGCGTTCAATAACCCATTATCAGATGATATGATTCACCCCCATACTGCTGAGGACTGGGAAAACATATTTAGACGTTCATCTAAAAGCAAAGAAAATGTTGAATTTACTGTTAGAAAAACAGAGAATAATGAATTGGTCGGATTTGTTGCCTTGTTTGACCTCAACATACGCAATCATACTGGCGAATTAGCGATTGGTTTTCCTAAAAAGGAAGATCGTTTAAAAGGTTATGGATCTGAAACCTTGAGGTTAATCTTAGATTATGGTTTTAACAATTTGAATATGCATAAAATTAAGCTCACCGTCTATCCATTTAACACACCAGCCGTGAAAGCCTACAAAAAGAATGGATTTACCAAAGAAGGTACCTTTAAAAACGAAGTCTTCTATGATGGAAAATGGGTCGATATTGACCATTACGCCATCTTCCAAAATGACTGGTATACTTCCCAAAATGAGTATCAATGATAATCATGGATAAAAAACGCGAAATAACATAATGTTATCCCGCGTTTTTTCTATCTCATTATAAATATCGCAATTCAGCGTTAATACATCTTAACACCAAATTTTTTTGTTGTGATACAACTGCTAAACTACTTTTTTGAACAATTTTCCCTTTGCTTATCATTGTTTATCCGCGGCCTGACAACACCAACATTTAAAGCAAGCAATTACTTGCATGCTTTAAATGTTGGTGTTATGATAACTCTTGGTAACACATCAAATAGGTTTTATTCGGATACCAAATACTTAAACTTACTTACAACGAACTTTTGATTTTTGATACTTATGGAAAAGGATATACGCATGAATAGACAAGATAAGAAAAACTTGACCAGAACAAAGATTACCACAGTGTTTATAAATCTAGTCCACCAAAAAGGTTTTACTAATACAACGATATCAGATATTACTCAACAAGCTGGCCTCAGCCGTGGTACGTTCTATGTATATTTTCTTGATAAATATGATCTCTTGGAGAAAGTAGAAAATAATTTATTAAAACACATTGAAACACTTTCCACCATAACAATTAGTAAAACAGTTTCTTGGCTAGACAATCCCTCAGGTGATATACTATCTACGCCCTCCTCACCATATTTTAGTTTGATTAATATATTCAATTATCTAGGTAATAATCGCTTTTTCTTTCAAACCCTGCTATCCGAAAACGGTGATAAACAATTTATTTACAAAATGAACTGCCTTCTCGACCAATTGTTTAAAAAGCTATACACAAATACTAGTGACCATATATTGCAAGCCTTACCAAGTGACTACACAATTGAGTTATTGACCAGTAGCCTTGTCAGTATCATTGATCATTGGTTACAAAAAGCTAATCCTGAAACGCCAAGCGATGTAGCAAAAATTTTAATTCAAAGCCGATTATTTGCTGTTTATCAACCAGCATAATTAGACTTTTCTTTTCCTATACTACAGTGACTCATAAAAAGCTGAGCTCCACTTTTACTAATTCTATATTCGCTTTTGATGACATCTAATTTTCATCACAGTTGATTTTTTCTCCCAACAATGTCATTTATATTTGATCGCTTTAAAGTTATAATAGTAAGCAATGTGAGGGAAAATCATGAAAAGAGTTTTATTAATTGGCTCAGGCGGTGCTGGAAAATCAACGTTAGCACGCAAAATGAGCAAACAACTAAACATTACAGCTTTTCACTTAGATAAGTTGTTGTGGAAACCGAATTGGCAAATGACGCCAAAACCTGAACAAGCCATCATTGTTAACAATTTAGTGCGTCAAGATAGCTGGATTATTGACGGTAATTATAATGGCACACTAGATATTAGAGTTGCTGCTGCCGATACCATTGTATTCTTGGATAGAAGTCGATTTGTATGTATCTATCAAGTTTTTAAACGTCTTCTGCAGTATAGAGGTACCTCACGTCCAGATATGCAAGACGATTGCCCGGAAAAAATTGATTGGGATTTTCTCAAGTGGATTTGGCAATTTCCCAATAAACAAAAAGTTATAATCATGAACATGTTTGAAACGATAGATCAATCTAAAAATATTGTTATCTTAAAAAACAAAAAACAGATAGAAAAATTTTTGGATCAATTATAAGTTTTACAAAAAACGTACAAATATATGTAATCAAAACAAATGTTGAATCAGGTCGCTCAAATAATCCATCATACTTTAGAAAGAACGCTATCCGATGAAATCATATGAAAGCAAGGCCGCATTAAACGAGGCCATCAAAACCAATTATAAAAAGTACATTGATGAATTTACAAATATTCCAAATTCACTTAGCAATAAACGGATACAAGATGTTGATCGCACACCAAGCGAAAATATTTCATACCAGTTAGGATGGATTACCGCCTTATTGAACTGGGAAAAAGATGAAATAGCTGGTCAAGATGTCTTTGTGCCAGCAAAGGGTTATAAATGGAATAATTTAGGCGGACTCTATCAATCATTTTATGATGATTATGCTGACCTTTCTCTTGAAGAGCAGATCAACTTACTAAACAGACGTGTTATTGAACTTTGTGAACTTGTAAGTTCTTTACCAGATGACATTTTATTTGAGCCCAATAAGCGAAAGTGGGCAACTACTCCAGCCCAATGGCCAGTATGGAAATAGATTCACATCAACTCGGTAGTCCCTTTTAAAACTTTTAGAACCAAGATTCGTAAGTGGAAAAAATTAGCATTGATTAAATAAACAAAAAGCCATGATAACATATATGTTATCATGGCTTTTTTTACTATAATTTAACGTTCATTTTGATACAAATCAACCAACCGTTGCCTTAGTTGATCATCATAAGCTGTTAAATACATACCATATTTGCCACGTTTAATTAAAACATTCAAAACATTAGCAATAAAATCTTGATATTCTTTGCTTGTAAATTTGATGTCCTTGCGCTTCTTAAAAATCTCTTTATGTGAGTATTTTTCTGGCAAAATAGTCATGCTATCGGTTTTGTCATCATAGCCAAATGATGGACCAATGATCATGCCCACATAATTTAAATCAAATCCTTGTAACGTATAAATTGTGCCTACTTGTGTAATAGACGATTCACGTTTAGCCCAGTGCGTACGTTGTGGATCCCATTCATCCCAAGGTAGAGAAAAAGTGTCCATCTCAACATTATGACGCCCATCGATGCGTGGAAATCCAGAAGTTGCGACTACACGACTCAACCCAACTTCGCGATTTTTAGCTTTAACTTCCTCATATAAATCCCCTGCTGTTGAGAATACTTTAAAGTCAAAATCACTATTACGAGGAAAAGGCATCAATGGCTTTTGTGCTGTTAAGTCATCCATCCATTGTACCTGTTCTGAACTAGCAACCATACGATATTGAAAATCCATATCAAATTGTCGGTATGGATGACTACCAACGGTCTGACGTAATAAATCTTGTGACCAGTACATTTTAGATTGAAAAACTTGTGCAAAATCATAGACCACCACAACAATTTTGGCTAAGTTCATTAAATCTGTGAGCTGGTTCTCACCTCGATAGTGTGCATAAGGCTCTGGTTTTGAATATAATAAATGTGCCTCATCTACGAAAATAACATCATATTTCCAATTGTTTTTCTGGGCACGATTAATGAGTGCTGTGGGACGCAAGATATCCTTTTCTTTCATGCCGGGAATATCATGGGCAAGGTCTTGATAAGCTTTAAATAATTCGGGATGATTAACAACTAACGCGGTTTTATAACGTTTATCCGTCATATATTTTGTGACTAAATTCATTAAAACAACTGATTTACCAGTGCCGGCAGCCCCTTGAATAACCGCCACAGCATGCTGATTCCCTTTAATGCTCTTGTTGATATAACTGTTTATATTTGTAATGGTTTCTTTCTGGTTATCAGATAATTGATCAATCATGAACTGATCTCTTAAAATTTTATTCATTGCGATTCACTCCTATTGTATTTATTATACAGACTTAGTAAGGAAACATCAGATTTTATTGTTATTCCCATCAGCTTCATCATGTTAACATTTATTTAAGGTTTTTCTAATAGTATTTGTGTCCTTTTACTATTTGATACTATATAAGCAAAGTAAACTGTTCCAAATACCAACGTGCAAATACTTATCCACGATAAAAGATGTATCAACGGAGTTGCATTATGACTGCAAGTAAGATGAACTAGGCTGCATATTTCTTTAATTGTTTATAGGAAACTCACTAATGCATATTAAAGAAAAGAGAAAAACATGTTTATAGGTAACAATGTAAAACTATCGCATTACCACGAAGAAGATGGGAAAAAGTTAGCTAGTTGGCAATGGGACGAAGATTTTGTAACGCCGTTAGCTAGTGATATGATTCACCCTTATACCGCGGAAGATTGGGAAAAAATATTTAGGGATGCTTCCAACAGCTACGAAAATGTTGAATTTACTATTCGAAAAGTTAGTGATGATAGTTTAGTTGGGTTTGTCGATCTATCTGATATCAGTGTACGCAATCATTCCTGCGAACTTGGCATTGGCTTCCCCAAAAAGGAAGACCGATCAAAGGGATATGGCACCGAAGCTCTATCCTTAATATTGAGTTACGGTTTTAATAATCTCAATATGCACAAAATTAAGCTCTCAGTATACCCCTTCAACATTGGCGCTGTAAAAGCCTACACTAAAGCGGGATTCGTCAAGGAAGGCACAGCCAAAAATGAAATTTTTTACAACGGCAAATGGGTTGATATAGACTATTATGCGATTTTCCAAGAAGACTGGTATGCAAGACAACAATAAAAAATAAAAGCACTCATTGAGTGCATACATAAACAAGTTAACGTGTATGACTCACGTTAACAGAATTAGGAGAATGATTATGGATGAGAATGGTAAAATTGTACCTGTTGAGATTAAAGGTTGGAACTGGGGCGCCTTCATGTATAACATATTTTGGGGAATTGGTAACAAAACTTATTTACCTTTACTATGCCTAATCCCTTTATTTAATTTCATTTGGATCTTTGTTTGTGGATTTAAAGGCAATGAATGGGCCTGGCAAAAAGGTGATTACACAGACGTCGAAACATTTAAAGCTGTCCAGGCCACATGGAATCGTGCTGGATTGGTGCAGTTTATTTTGACAATCGCCATATTAGTACTATACTTTTTACTTTTCGTGGTTCTTTTCTCATCAGTCTTAAATCAAAATAACTATTAGTAGTCTCATCCTATTTGATGTGCTTGCACAGAGAAAAATCAACAACAAATTTTAAACCCGTCAATAACTCGTTTGAAATTTATAGGAACTGAAATCAAATGATGACCACTCAAGACAATATTCTTTTAAAAACCGCAATAAAAATGAGACATGAAAAAGAATTTAAGGCGTCCAACCGTATCTTAAAAAAATTAGATGCCAAATATCCGCTTAATGCCAATATTCAATATCAATATGCTTGGAGCTTCGATATTCTTGGACAAGAAAGAGAAGCTGTCCCTCACTACTATGCAGCCATTGATAACAATGGGCTAGAATCTGTCGATTTAGAAAACGCCTACTTAGGTTTAGGTAGTACTCTACGATCAATAGGTTCTTATGATGAATCATTAGATATTTTATCAAAAGGTACGGAATTATTTCCAACAAATAATGCTTTAAAAGTTTTCAAAGGGATGACACTCTATAATTTAAAACGCTTTAAAGAATCCTCAACAATTTTACTGCAATGTCTTATTGAGACAAGTGAAGACACTGATATTAAATCATATGCTAAGGCGCTAGGTCTATACTCACAAGATCTAGACCAGACATTTTAAATAATTATCAATCATCGCAATTAAAAAAGCCTTAATGGGAACAAAGCATGAAAATAAAACTGGTAAATAGCTGCTGTTCCATTACAAATAACTTGCTGCTTTAATGCGCATATAAAATGCAAAGAAGAAAAAATATGAGCAGAAAAAATATAAAAACACGTTCCAAAAATAAAAGTTTTTATCAAAGTATTTGGATTACCACGCTAATAATAGTAATTGTCGTCATTATTGGCTTTTGGCAAGTTTATACTAGGTATTCTGGTGATTTGGTTAAAAAAGTTGATACAACCTCATCCAAAAACACTTTAAAACCGCAGTCAATTTTTAAAGTTGGTGAGACAGCAGAATATAAAGATATTCAGTTTAAAGTAAATGACTTCAGTTTCATAGATGGTTACCCCAAAATTGATAAATTAGCTGCTGGAAATCAATTTGTTGTTGTCAATATGACCATTACCAATAACAGTAATAAAAAATTTGATTATGATTCATACTTTTTTCACCTTGATGACAATGGTAAACAAACAGATACAACAGAGTCTTCTTACAACGTAACTGCTTCTTTAGACAGCGGCACTTTACGTCAAGGTGAATCAACGACGGGAAACCTTGTGGGACAAGCAAATACAAATCATCAACTAAGGTTAATTTACCAACAAGATACTAATCTTAACAAAGGAAAAATAACTTTTAAACTGAATCAAGAATAAGGTTTAAAACTGAAAGTAAGAAACAGCTCACCTTCCCCTTGCTACTCTGACTACGTATCAAGTGGACTATATTAAAACACTAATAAATATCATCCAGCACAATGCTATAATTAGTTTTAATGCCTATGCATTAAAACTTCTTGCTTGACCTCTACTTTGACGAGAAAACAGAAAGATATAGCAAAATTTATGACTTCATGGCGTACTTCGGTATACCTGCGTCACTCGAGAGTGCTGTTTTGAAAACATATAACTTAGGTGTATTTTATGGATTTATTAACAACGTTCCCAATGGCTATGAGTGGACTAACATTTTTAATAGTAAGTAAAGATAAGAAAAGTAAAAAGTATCGTGTGGCGGGAATAATGATGTTATTGGCAAGTTTCATTAGCTTTTTGACTTACTTTGTCTATAAATAGAAATCCACCTACCATCAGTATGTGACTTAAAACGAAAAAAAACTGTTTATTTTAACAAGGGGATAAACTCTATGTGTCGCTTCCCTATTGCATAACAGCGGGGGAATAACAATATGCAAAAAGCCACTATTTTTAGAATAATTGCCACAGTAGGAATTTTAGGAACAGTCCTATATGAAATTGTGACTAATACCAACACGTTATATATAAAAATTGTCCAAGCAGTTTTTATGGTAATACTATGGACTGCTCTTGCGGTTGATAGATACCAACATAATAAATCGAAGAGAGAACTAAAAAAAGATTTATTTTTAGTAGGGGTGTTTACATTACTAAGCATTGCAATAATATCCTTTTTTAGATAATTAGCCTAGCCATATTAGCAAATACTACGTGCAGAACCACGTTAAAAGCGTAATTGGGGATTAAGGATGACAAAAAATAAACAAGAATTAAAGACGCAAATAGTAGCTTATGGTTGGCAATTATTTACACCTGAAAATACAATCGTTATGGATAATGACCAGGGTAACATAGCCATTGAGGATAGTTCTGATAATTTTAGGGGTGGACTATTTATAGTGTTAAAAGTTAGCGAAAATGAAGTTACAGTAGAATCTAGCGGCATCTTTGACCAAGGTGTCTCAATTACGTTAGACAAAAAGATTGTCATTAAACGTCGCCCTGACATTGAAATTAATGATTAAGTGACCTCTAAATAAAAAGTATTCACAGAGTACTTACATACCGCAAAATAAATTAGGAGCATTATTATAATGAAAAGAACTACACTCTGGTTAAGTATTACATTGCTGATTGCTTTACTAACAATCTATACAGTCTACCAAAATGGGCTTGACTTTAGTTTTTCTCTAACCATATCTAAAAATGCGGCTTCAGCAAATGGCTCAATGGCGTTTTTATTTACTTTGCTAACTATTTTTAGTGGCATAAAATATCTAACGTGTAGATTTACTAAATAAGCACTCACAGAGTGCTTACATACATTAAAATTAATTGGGGATGAGACATGAAAACACAACTGATAAATGGTTACTGGACAGCTACGAGTTTTACAGATAAATTAAACACTGCTTTGGCTGAACTAGAAGCGGACGGGCACGAAATCGTTGAAGTACAATATAAAACGCCCGTAGTCTTCTATTCTGCTATAGTAATTTACAAATAATGTACTCACAGAGTACGTATATACGTGCCGAACCACGTTAAAAGTATAATTGGGGATGACATATGACAAAACAACCATTTAAAATGATGAAAACTATAGGTGCGGTTGCCCTGATTGTAATGGCATTGCTGAATTATGCCAACTTTCAGTTTAACTATACAAAATACAGCGCTCTTATTGTGACATTAATGATGCTGGCTCTTGGATTTCAGAGCTACAGTGAGAAGAAAAAATTCAATTCAGATATTGCTTTTGTCACGATTGCTGGCCTAGCGACGTTATATATTTTTTTCGTTAACTAGAGCATTAAAGGGAATGAAATTATGAAACAAAGGGACGTACCTTTTCGATAAATATAAAAAAGTGGTGTAATTTCAAACAAGTTAGCTGATGACATTGACGAGATTCATATGCTCATCATTGCTAACTCCGTCAACAAAATAGAAAATAAAGAAAGAGAAAATGTAAATATGGAAAACATAAATATACACAGCAAAATGTTTCAATATAGAGCAGCGCTTTTTGTAATTGCTATTTCTTTTATTGTAGCCAATTTTACATATCCGAATAATATCTATATTCAGCGCTCAATGCCATTGTTACTAGCATTTATGCTTATTTCATACGCTGTTGAGAGATTTAGAGAGAAAAAATGGTTACCTTTTTCAGCTTACGCATTGGTTAGCCTGCTCAATATTTTTCAGGTTAGCCAAGAACTATATCGCCATTTATATATTTATAAATAATAACCAAATCTCCAAATACTAGTTGGGGGCTTTTCGCTTTATAAAACAAAAGTGATTTAATGGCATGCTTTTGACTCGCTAATTCACAGTGTCAGCAAATAAATAATAATAAGTTAAAACACGCTCTCTCATTATTTTATATATTAACTTCTAATCCAACTCCGACCTCTTCAACAGTAATAAATTGATTTATATATGCCTTAGCTTTAAAAGAAACACAGTGACTCGGATATAGTTGTGCAATATTATTATTTTGAAAATAATCAACAGTTTTTTCTAATCGTTCATCTAGGTCAAACAAATGAAAGCCACCAATGATACCAAGTATTTTATTGGTACCTGTAACTTTCTTAGCATGCTCACAAATATTGCAAATGCCGCTATGGGAACATCCTGTGATAATAAATAGCCCTTCATCTGTTTCATAAACCATCGCTGTATCATCCATTACATAATCGTCTTCCCATTTATTATTAACAAAATATTCTCCTATGGCTTCTCGCTCTTCAAAAGCAGTATACTGACCTATTTCTCCTAAGTACCAAATTTTATTTGTTAATTTAATTGGTTCCTTTTGTAAGTTCAAATCAAACTTATTTGATACCCATTCCGTACTTTTGGGAGACCCGATATCTAATTTCTCATATCGCTTTGAATTCAAAAAAAGTGGATGTGCATAAACTGACTTACCAAAAAGTCCTGATGATTTTGATAAAAAACTCATACCACGTGTATGATCATTGTGTCCGTGCGAAAAAACAATTTTAGTCATTTCACTTAGATTAATACCCTTGATTTTTGCATTCTGCAAAAATATGTCGCTGTACCCCATATCAAAAAGTATTTTTTCATCTTGATCTTCTATTAGCATAGATAAAGCGGGCTCACCGAAATAATATTCATCAATAAATGTGTTATTGTCTACCAAAATGTTTATCTTCATTGCTCTCTTCCAATCTTTTATCTTTAATACTTTACTATACAGACTAAATTATTTTTTAAAAGTGCAAATCAGTAAATTTAATATATTGTAAAAATCAGTGATATTCTTTTACTATCAATATTGACAAGTTAGTTAAACATTTATATAATAATGTTTCAAATTCAAAAATTACCTATATAAATATTTTTAATTTTATCTAAAGATTCCCATTCTAAATTGCCTAATAAAAATAGTTAGTTTATTATTAATCTATAGTTTTCTAGGGTTCCGCTATAATAATAGGTCTGGTCCAAGAGAAAACATACAATGATTACATTGTACACACGGACGGATAAAAGCCTAGGAGATATTTCTTAACGAAATATTTCCTAGGCTTTTTAATTTACTAAGGAGAATACACTATGGAATTAATACTTTTGCCAGAACAACTCTCGGTTTTTCAAATCGAATCATTGGAACAATTGGATTTATCAATGAAGCCTCTGTTTATTGGCTCTACTGCAGATGAGCTTTCTATCGTTGCTCCAACAAAGAGTGTGCCAACAAAAACAATAAACCAAGAAGATGGTTGGCGCGCATTAAAAATCAATGGTGTTTTAGATTTCAGTTTAGTTGGCATTTTATCTAAGATAGCAACTTTGTTAACCGAAATTGACGTCAGCATATTTGCAATATCAACGTACATACTGATTATATTTTAATAAAAGAAACAAATCTCTCTAATTCAATAGACTGTCTGCGTCAAAACCAATATGTAGTTTCAGAAAAATAAGTAACGCAAAATAGCTCACAATCAAAAATCAATAAAGTACTGCATTTTTACATAAAAAAAGCGTTGCACCAAGATCTTGGTGCAACGCCATGAAATGCTAAATGGAGAAGAAGGGATTCGAACCCTCGCACGCTTTAACACGTCTACACCCTTAGCAAGGGCGCCTCTTCAGCCGCTTGAGTACTTCTCCATAACAATAACTAATATACCAGAATTTAGAACGGATAGCAATACCCAAAATGCCGTCAACACTGCTTTTTGCGCTCAATAAACAGTTCATGAGCGAAGACTCATAGTAATGTCATAATTACCGTATTTCAATGCCATGGTTTTCCATGAAAGATTGCTTTAGTTGCTTTTAAAAAGCCGACAGACACTCACATAGAGTCCGTATCGGCTTTTTTAATTACATTCGGTCAAGTTTAACCGTCGCATATCTGGAAACACCTGCTCATCTATTACACGGGTGCACAGAAATTGTTAACTCTTGATTGTTATTCCGCTTCTTCTTTATAGCTTAATGCGGCAACGTTTAATTCTTTATCTCCTAGTCCCTTTGTAAAGCTAGTTTCGTGGGAAACAATAATCACGTTTCCTGGGAATTTGTCGATAGCTGCACGCAAAGCATTTTTTGTGCCTTCATCCAAGTGGTTTGTCGGTTCATCTAAAATCAAGAAATTACTTGGTTTCATTTCCATAATGGCCAACTTAACTTTGGTCTGTTCCCCACCAGAAAGCTGCTTCATTGGTTTTTGCGCATTTTCAGCGTTAATACCAGCAGCAGCTAACCGAGTACGTAAAGCTTTCGGCTCCAATTTAGGGAAACGATCTTGCATTTCTTGCAGTGGTGTTTTTTGATCATTGTCCCATTCTAAATCTTGATCAAAGTAATTCACAACTGCTGATGGTGAAAACTCTGCTTCACCACCAAGTGCTGGAATAACACCCAAAACAGATTTAATTAGTGTAGACTTACCAGCACCGTTGAAACCTTTGAAGACAACCTTTTGACCCGATGTCATCGAAAAGGTCACCGGCTCCAAAACAGGTGTTACATAACCAACAGAAAGTTCATTCACTGTTAGTGCGTTTGCAGACTGAGAGTTAACATAGGGAAAATTAAACTTAGCTTGCAATGCCTCTGACGGTGGATCAACTCGATCCATTCTTGCCAACATTTTTTCACGTGACTTGGCTTGTTTTGATGTTGACGCACGTGCCTTGTTTTTGGCAATGAATTTTTGCGCTTTCTCAATTTCACCTTGTTGCTTTTCATATTGACGTAACTGTTGCTCAGCTCGCTCGTCTTTTTGACGCATTGCCTTTTTAAATGAGCCACGGAACTTAGTAATTTTACCAAACGATAGGTCAATTATTGCATTGGTTACCTTATCCAGGAAGTCAAAATCATGCGAAATAATCATCGCTGACCCTTCAAAAGACTGTAGGAAATCTTCAAGCCATTCAATATGGGCCACATCTAGATAGTTTGTTGGTTCATCTAAGATAATAACGTCGTCATTTTCTAACAATAACTTAGCCAGAATGACTTTGGCACGTTGGCCACCAGACATTGATTCTAGTGCCCGAGTGCGCCCAATGGCTTCCAATCCCAATCCAGAAATCACGCGCTCAATTTTGGTGTCCACGTCATAAAATCCGGCAGCGTCTAGCTCTTCTTGCATGCGTCCGGCGCGTTCTAACAATTTGTCAGATAAGCTCTCTGCATATTCATTGTACAGTTCCGTAATACGGTCTTGTTTGTCATACAAATCTTGATAAGCCGTATGCAAAAAATCAACCAGCGTCATTCCCTCAGGAATTTCTGCATACTGGTCTAGATAGCCGACCTTTAAGCCTTTTTGCCATTCGATTTTACCAGAGAGAGGTAGTTCTTGACCGGTAATGATCTTGATAAGTGTTGACTTACCAGCACCATTTTGGCCAACAATGCCCATGTGTTCTCCAGCCTGTAATTCAAATGCTGCATCTTCGTATAAAGTTTTTTCTGCGTAGGCCATTGAAAGGCCTGAAATTTCTAATAATGCCATAACTATAAGTCTACCATACTTTAAAGCAACATTGAGTATGTACGAGGTATTTTTTGCGTTTCCCCCGATAAAACAGCGTCTCGTGTTTTTTCGATAACTTCTTTGGAATATTTCACTTTATCTTTTTGGTCAGTAATTTCGTAAACAGTAAGAACCGAATGAGCTAATTGATAGCCTTCTTCCACACTTCCTTGCATCATCATTAATAAACCCTTTCCAAATTTCAAACGAATTCGCTCACCAGTCCAATCTAATATAAACTGGTCAGCATCGCTCAATATTTGTTCCGATAAGGTTAACATTTCAGCTGCACCTTTAAGATCTACAAAAAGCAGTCCATTAAAGGCTGTATAAGCAATATCTACTAATCGCTTTTTTTCTGTACGTAACTGTGTATAAAATTTTGCTCGTTTGATAGCTAAACGGCTTAAAATTAACAGGTCACTTGGAGACATACCAAAATAAAACAAAGTAAAAATATCTAATTCAATTTGTCCCCACGTTTCGGCTTGCTTTAAAAAATTAACTGCTGGTCTGACGTGTTTTTTCACAATATCAATGTCATATATTTGTAAATTCTCTTCTTCGGCAAGTGCGCCCTGTATCATTAAACCAAAATCACGTATAAAGCGTGCACTGATACCGCCACGACCTTGACGCATATCATTTGTAGCTTTCAAAATCATTGCTCCTAATTGTTTCTTTTCTTGTGGTTTCCCGGATTGAACACCCATTTCACGGAGCAACATATAAATATAATTATTGTTGGTTTCTCCACCAAGAAACAAGAATTCATCATGACTAACACCCATATCTGATAATAATTTATCTAGCCGATCCGCTGAAATACGAGTATGCCCTTTTTCAAATTTTCCAATCAGTGATCGAGATATGCTAGGCTGTTCTAAGTCAACTATTTTTAAACCCTTATCTTCTCGTAAACGTTTAAAAGTCGCACCATAATTCATTTTCATTACCCTCATTATTTAAAAAATAGAATATATTCTCTTTTTGTTGTCAAACTGACTTTACCATGTATGCTATATTTATTCAATTTATCATTAAAAAAAGGAGTTCTTATATGCGCGTTGCCAAAAATAATACAGCATTTCGAGTAATGATTACATCACAGTTCGTTAATAACTTAGGAAGCAGCTTTTTCAATATTGTTTTTTTAGTTTATGCTGCATCACTGCCAAACAAAACACTTAGTGTTACATTAGTTGCATTTACAGAAATACTACCAACACTATTCTCCATTATTGTTGGAAACTTTGCTGATAAAACGAAGCATCACCTTCGGTCTTGGCGTATTGCTCGCCTCTCTCAATCAATAATTTTTTTGATTATTACTGTGATATTGATTTTCTTTGACGGTCAATTTTGGAGTTTTTTGATACTGTTATTATTAGTCTTTGTTTCTTCGGTAGTCGGATCTTATAGTAATTTACTAATGAAACCAGTTTCTAGATTTATTTTAAGCGATTCTGATCTGCAAGAAGCAATGAGCTTGGAGCAAACTGTCAGTGTTGCCGTCAACTTAATTGGTGGTTTTTCCGGCGTCGCTTTACTTGGCATTTTGCATCAAAATTACGCTGGATTTAGTCTTATCAATGCTGGGATGTTTGTTATTGCTTGGTCCATTATGGCGCTTAATCATCGTCAATTTTTGGAAGCCGAACAACATATTGAAGCAGAAACAAAGCCAAATACCAATACATCAATTTTTTCAGATTTAAAATCAACTTTTATTTATGTTTACAAGGATCATTTGTTTTTTCAAATTTTACTACTCGCTACCGCCATTAATTTTGTCGGCACCTCTTTTAATGGTGTTTTCAACCTGACCTTATTACATAACAAATCGTTATTAATTGGTAACTTTGGGACGACCGTAGCTATTTTTGGTGCAATAAGTTCAATTGGCCTATTAACTGGATCTTTGATTACCAATGATTTTTTCAAGAAACTAACAACAAAACAATTAATTGGCATTTCTGGTATTGGTATTGTGTTAATTGCTGCTGTACCCCTTTTTTATCCAAATGGTGTTTTATGGATGCTAATCATTTTTTTATTTTCATACATTGAAGCTAAAATCAATCCAAAATTAGGGGCAATCTTAATGAAACGAACCGATCATAATCGCTTGGCTGGTGTTTCTGGTCTAATTAATACATTCGTTATGTCGGCCACGCCACTTGGTCAAATTATTTTTCTCGGCACCGCAAACATCTATTCACCAAATATTTCTTGGTTCTTCATGGTATTTGTCGCATCACTGATTACCATTTATACAATCTTAACTCGCCAACAAGATATGGAACTGGTTGAAAAAACCAGAGAATCCGCTATACTATAATTATTATGAAACCACGTAAACTAAACATCAAAACTATTCCAGCTGCTGACATCAACCGTGCTTATCGCTTTTGGCGTGATGTATTTGATTTGCCGCAATCTGGTCACCAAAGTGGTCGGCACCTTGTAATTGATGGCGAAGATATTGTGTTTGTCACCGGAAAACCAACTGACCGCCTAGAAATGCTCGTTCGTGATCACCAAGCCGATTTGGTAAAACACTTACGAAACAATTTCATCCCAATTATTGGCGAGCCAGAAAAAAGATTCGGAAACAAAATTGCCTTATCAATACATGATTCCGAGGATAATTTAATTGTTTTAGAAGCCAATGCTTAAGATCAAAATAAAAAGCGTAAACAGCTATTATAGTTGTTTACGCTTTTTTACTATTAAAGTGTTGTAAAATCAATGACCTTACGACCAGTAATTGAACCAGCTTTCATTTCATCAATAATTTCATTCATATCTTGGAAGGCAACTGTCTCAACAATTGGCTTAACTTTTCCTTCAGCACCAAATTGGAAAGCTTCCTTTAGGTCTGCACGTGTTCCAACTAATGAACCGCGAACTTCAATACCATCAAGGACTGTTTTAGCAATATTCAAAGCCATATCACCTTGTGGCAAAGCAACGGCTACAAGCTTGCCCATTGGACGAAGTACATTCACAGCCTGGGAGAATGCAGCATCGTTAACAGCTGTCACTTGGGCATTGTGAACGCCGCCAGTTAATTCATTCACCTTAGCCACAACATCTTCCTTCTTACGATTAACTAGTACTTCCGCTCCATTAGCTTTTGCGGCTGCTAATTTATCATCGTTTCCATCAATAACTGCAACGTGAGCACCGAAAACACTGTGTGCATATTGAACAGCCAAATTACCTAGACCACCAGCACCGTGAACTGACACCCACTCACCAGGCTTAGTTTCACCGACTTTCAAGGCTTTATACATTGTAACACCAGCACAAGTAATTGATGTCGCTTCAACAGGGTCTAAACCTTCTGGTACTTTAACCGCATACTTAGCATTTACAACAACTTGTTGTGACATTGCGCCATCAATTGTGTAACCAGAATTACGCACCTTACGGCAGAACGTTTCGTTTCCTGAGACACAGTAATCACAAACGCCACAAGCGTCATAGAACCAGGCAATTGAAACACGGTCACCGACTTTAAGGTAATCGCTAGCACCTTCACCTAATTTAGACACGCGTCCAACACCTTCATGTCCAATAACTCGACCAAAATTACCGTTACGTTCACCGATCTTGTTAGGGTCACCGAAATCGCCGTTTGCACAGTGCAAATCAGTGTGACAAAGGCCAACGTATTCAACATCAACCAATGCATCTCCAAATGCTAACGCACGTGGCTGCCAATCCTCGATCAAATCAACATAACCATCATTTACGTTACGAACAACTGCTGCTTTCATTTTTAACCTCTTTCTTGTATGTGAACTTATTTACAATTAATTTTACCGCTTTTTGTCATATTTGTAAAGTATTATTTACTACGCATCTCCTTCCATTAGTGACTCGTTTCACATAAATACCCAAAAGAAAAAGAACATTATCATTAAATGTTCCTTTTAATTTTATTGAATTATTGGTCAGTATTTAATTTTTTAAATCCAGGAATTGTTAACATAAAAATTAAACTAATGACGTACATTAACGATAAACTCAGCATCACGGCTGCCACACTATAATTGTCCATAATCCAACCAATCACAACTGATGAAAAGGCACCAATAGCACGGCCAGATCCCATCAAGGTATTGGCTGCAGTTGCTCGAATTTCCGAAGGATACAATTGACTAATAACTGCGCCAAATCCACCATACATGCCGTTAGAGAAAAATCCAACTAATGCACCTAAAATTGTTAATGTCCACATATTATATGCAAATGTAAAGACATAAATCATAAGCGCTGAAGCTACTAAGAATATAGCAAACGCGCGTCGGGGACCTATGGTGTCTAGAATCGTACCAAAAGTAAGCATACCAACCGCCATACCAATAATAATAGGTATCATACCAAGATTGACGTATCCTGCTGTAATTGTTTCTGTGATACCCAATTGCTTCCGCATAATTGTTGGCAACCAGTTCATCAAACCGTAATAGCCCGACGTTTGAATAGTCAACATCACAATTAACACAAAAGAAGTATAAGCGCGTTTGGGGGTATTGGCAATCGTTTTAAAACTAAATTTCTTTTTACCAGTCTTGTAGTCAGCTTGCAGTTGCTCAAATTCAGGTGTTTCTTTTAAGTGTCGTCTCACAATGTATACAACGATTAGTGGCAAAAATCCTAACATGAACAAACCACGCCAACCAAAGGAAGGCATAATTAATGTTGCTAAAATTGCCGCGAGTATGGCACCCACTTGTCCGCCAATTGCAGTAATAGAGCTCATACGGCCTACACGACTAGCTCTAAAGCTCTCAGCAATCAATGCCATACTTACACCATACTCACCACCAGTTCCCATCCCCAGAAGGAAACGAGCTGCATAAATCGTGTGCGTGTTATCCAAAAATGCCAAGATAACTGTCGCAAAGGTCACGAGCATAATAGTATAAGACAATACTTTAACACGCCCGATACGGTCAGCTAAAATACCAAACAAGAGACTTCCTAATAGTGCTCCCCAGTTTGACATTGCTGCAATAATTCCACCCTGTGCACCAGTAATGTGTAGCTCGGCAATCATAGGCGCCAATGCGAAAGATAGGAACGTTGCGTCCATATGATCCAAAGTAAACCCTAGGGTTGTTGATCCAAGAACCACCTTTTGTTCGCTGGTCATTTGAGCACCAGTCTCTACCTGATCTTGCTGCATTACGTTTTCGGACTGACTAATTGTCATATATTGTTTTCCTCCAAAATGTCTGCTCACTGGCAAACGTTATTTTGTCCGTTAATTATTAAACCATATATACAGTAATTAATCAATCAAACGTTTAACAATTTTTAAATTATTGTACAAAAAAAGCGCTCTCGCGCTATTTTTAAAATTACTTTTCTGAAATTGAAGCGATTCCAGGCAATTCCTTACCTTCAAGGTATTCAAGTGAAGCACCACCACCAGTTGAAATGTGGGTCAACTTGTCGGCAACACCCAATTGTTGTACCGCAGCAGTTGAATCACCACCACCAACGATTGTTGTACCACCATTTTCAGTCACTTTAACCAATTCTTCACCAATTGCCAAAGTACCCTTTGCAAAATTAGACATTTCGAACACACCCATAGGTCCGTTCCAAACAACAGTCTTTGCATCAGACAATGTGTCTTGCAACAACTTAACAGACTTAGGACCAATATCTAGACCCATGTAGCCGTCAGGGATACCAGCTTCAGCATCAACAACTTCAGTCTTTGCATCATTTGAAAATGCGTCAGCAGCAATTGAATCAATTGGCAAAACCAACTTGTCGCCAGCTTCTGCCATCAATTCCTTAGCCAATTCAACTTTATCAGCTTCAAACAATGAATTACCAATCTTGTTACCCTTAGCAGCATCGAATGTATAGGCCATTCCACCACCAACGATAACCTTATCAGCCTTGTTCAATAATGACTTTACGATTTCAATTTTATCAGAAACCTTTGCACCACCAATAATAGCAACGAAAGGACGAACTGGGTTCGCAACAGCATCACCCAAGAACTTGATTTCTTTTTCCATCAAGAAGCCAGCAGCTGCTTGTGAAACATTTGAAGCAATACCTACGTTTGAAGCGTGGGCACGGTGAGCTGTACCAAAGGCATCGTTGATGAACAAATCATCACCCAATGATGCCCAATACTTGCCCAATTCAGGATTGTTCTTTGATTCATTTTTGACCACTTCGCCATCAACAACGTCTTCAAAACGTGTGTTTTCAACCATCAAAACTTCACCATCTTGCAAAGCGTTGATTGCTGATTCTAATTCTTCACCGCGAGTTTGTGGCACGAACTTAACGTCCTTACCCAATAATTCACCCAAGCGTGCGGCAACTGGTGCTAATGACAATTCTTTCTTATCGTCTTCAGACTTAATACGTCCCAAATGAGAGAACAAAATTGCGCGACCATTGTTTTCTAAAACATACTTGATTGTTGGCAAAGCTGCCACAATACGGTTATCGTTTCCGATAACGCCTGCCTTGATAGGCACGTTGAAATCAACGCGCATCAATACTTTCTTACCTGAAAGTTCCAAATCTGAAACAGTCAATTTAGCCATGATAGCCTCCAAATTTTTATAGTTACAAGTCTATTATAAAACAAAATTTTGTCTTTGTGTTGTTCGCGTGTGAGAAACTGCACGATTAATTTCGACGGTGAACCTTTTTCATAGGCAATCCCGTCATCCGTAACTTCAAATAATTTTTTTGGTCCACCAAAATCCGTGTTATTTCATGTTGATTATCTTTTAAAATAACGGTTAATTGACTCCAAATATCTCTTTTTTCGTTTGATAATTCGTCAAGAATTGTTAACGTTGTTCGCTTAGGTACGTAGCTCATTTCTCTTTGCAACTGCGTAACATTATAATCATTTCCAGCATATTTACTTAACGTGTTCATGATATATTTTTCAGCACTAGCATATTTTTGACCAGCAACATAAACAAAATTGCGTTTACCTTCAAAATAATAATCACTGACCACCACTTCAGGATGACCAAAATAAAAATCGGATTCTAATAACTTTCCTTCGCTAAAATATTGTTTTGCAAATAAACGTCCGTCCCGTAAATAAATATCTTTATAGTCTATTTTACCATCTGAATCCTGCCAAACAACTGCCTGCACGATTCGTTTAGAATCACCAAACCAACGTACAGTTGCTAGCTGTTGCCCACGACTAACGATACTTTTAGTCCAGTCTTTGTTAATAATCAATTGCGCCTCGTTGGGCACTGGTAATTCACCCCACCAGATGCCTTTGGTTTCATCAATCTCACTTAAATAAGACTGCGCATATATATCAAACACCCTATGAGGATTTAGACCAAGTTTTTTAATGAGATGCGCTGCATCTTCATGTGGTGTAGCCAACCACAATTCATCACTATTACCGGACTTTACTTGCTCTATTTGCCAAGCAACTCCCTTTAAATTGGTTTCTGTGAGGGAATTGATAATCTCTATCTTCATATTAGCACCTCACATATCTTTTGCCACTGATCAGCGATGTTATTTGTCTGATATTCCTGTGCCTTTTTGTGAGCACCAACAGATAAGTGATCATAATTATCGAAAATACGTCGCATCGCATCAGCAAGACTGGAAATATTAGCACACTCTTGCGCTTTGTCTCTGTCAAAATCAGCTAGACACCCATTCACTCCCTCACACACAAGCTCTTGGGCACCATATAAGTTAGCATAGGTGGCTATCGGTAAAGCGTCCCCAATGGCTTCAATATACGTTAATCCGAACCCCTCAGAATAAGAGGCTGATACAAATGCATCATATTTTTGAAAATCATGAATAATGTCTTGGCTCAAACCTTTTAAATGCACACTAAATTGCAAGTCTAATTCCGCTATTGCTCTTTGTATATTTTCTTTTTCGTTTCCTGAACCGTAGATGGCTAACGTGACATCCATCCCCTCATCGCGTAATTTTTTAATCGCTTTTATGATTTGTAGTATATTTTTTTCTGGATGTAAGCGTGAGGCGGTGACGAAATTAGCTGTACCGCCGTGCCAGCGACGTGGATTTTCTAATTTAGCTACCCCACCGACCGGTACTGCACAAATTTTATCTGCGCCTCGCATATTCATTTGAGTAAGTTGTTTTTTTATCATCTCAGCTTGTAATTCTGTAGCTGTTACGACTAAGTCCATATCATCCAGATGATCAAACATATATTGATAATAATTGTTCCATAAAGGGTGCCCACCTTGATAGGTTACTAGGTGTTCAGCATGAATCATATCCACAATTTTCAAGGGTAATCCAATACGCTTTAATCGTACTAATGATTCTTCACACGCTGTCCCACGATCTAAAAAATAAATATTTTTTTGAAAAATATGTTGCATTTCTATAAAAAAGAAATCAATTAATGCTTCTTTTGTTAAAAAAACATAATTTTTACCACGAAAATTACGTAGATGAATATTTGTAGCAATTTTTCCACGTGAACCACTATCTCGATAGTGCCACATTATTTCATGGATACCATTTTTTAAAATAACACGATCATCGTCAATCAAGAATAATTTTTTCGCTTCAGAATAACTTTTAGAACGAAAAATGGTCTCAGTATATTGCCCCGTCGTTTGATGCACGATAGTGCGCTGCGTGTTCGTTAAGTCCCACAGAGAGTTAGTGGAATATTCATTAATTTCCGTTAAACCAGTTTTGGCGTATCGATCTGGATCATCACTTAACAACAAATCATATAATCCGATAACTTCATTTTCTGGTAGGGACCACAATTGCATATGATGGTGTAATTGTGGCAATAAGTCAGTGAAGATAAACTTAAATTCAATCTTTTTTTCACGAAAACAGTGCGCACGATAAAACTGTGCGTGTTCAACGCCACTATTACTTTCTCCAATTGCCTTATTCACAAAAAAGTTCATAATTATCGCCTCACATTTTATCTGTTATGGATAATTATATACAAAAAAAGGAACTCTCCCAAGTTCCTTTTTATATTAGTTGCCCCTGCTGGATTCGAACCAGCGCATGTCGGTACCAAAAACCGATGCCTTACCACTTGGCGAAGGGGCAATAGCTAATTTATTTTGCCGTTAGCTTTTATCGGCAATGGGAGCGGTAGGATTCGAACCTACGAAC
>JACRYO010001160.1_pt1 | contig 45837 bp, 43 predicted proteins | sample 8023221 | NCBI WGS metagenome assembly JACRYO01 (sample SAMN15823180, study PRJNA655841) | gut metagenome | isolation source: fecal sample D85 from dog with diarrhoea from SPCA | host: Canis lupus familiaris | place: South Africa: Mmabatho, Mahikeng | collected 2019-09 | reverse complement strand
GCTGTTAAGGCTGCTGCCGGTAAAAAGTTAACAGTTACTTATGATGCTACCTTGACTAATGCTGCTGTTCCTGACAAAGCATTAAACAACACTGCGACTGTTAAAATTGGTAATGATCCAGAATCATCAGTAACAGGACCTGAAATTTACACTGGTGGTGTGAAATTTGTTAAGCAAGACAAGCAAAGTGCTGCAAAGCTTGCTGGTGCAGAGTTCCAGTTGGTTAAGTTAAATGCTAATGGTGACAAAGTTGCCTACGCAACGCAAGCAACTGATGGTTCATACACATGGGCATCAAATAATGACTCAGCGACAACATATACATCAAATGATCAAGGATCAGTTGAATTAAAGGGTCTTGAATATTCAAACAAGTTGGCTGATGGTCAAAGCTATGCACTTGTTGAAACAAAGTCTCCAGCTGGTTATGCGCTTTTGACAGCTCCTGTTAAGTTTACAGTTACTAAAGGAAGCTATGCTGACAATCAAACAATCACTGTGACAAACATTAAGAAGGGTATCTTACCATCAACTGGTGGTTCTGGTATCTACTTGTTCTTGATTGCAGGTGCACTTTTGATGAGTGGCGCATATGTTTGGAATAAGCGTAATAAAAAGAACCAAAATATTTAATCATATTTGAAAACTAAAGTGCAAACCATGTTCGTGGTAAGCACTTTTTTTATAAAAATGAATACTATGTTCATAATTCTTTGGAATAATGGTTTTCATTGATATTATGAGCCGTGGTTTCAAAGGATAACTAGAACGATGGCAGAACAAAAACAAAACAACGCTAATATTTTTCTGAAACTGTTCATTGCATTAATGTTTTTCATTGGTTTTTTGGTGTTCATGTATCCTTTTATTGCTAATGGCGTGAATAATTATGTGGCCCAAAAAGAATTAAATGCTGTGAATCAACTAAATCAAAGCAATCAGAAAGCCAGTGCCAAGAAACTCGAAAAATTAATCAAAAAAAACAAACAAAAGTCAAAAGAAAATCAACAACTTGGTATATCACCTGTCAAGAATATCTTGGGGCAAACGCTGGAAAATGTACCCAAGGAGAGTAGAGAGTACTATCAAAAGCACTCGTTAGGAAGTATATTCATTCCTAAAATATCTCTGAGTTTACCGGTGTTTGATACAACGACTGACAGCCTTTTGTATAAAGGAATTACATTATTACCTGGCAGTTCTTATCCTGTTGGTGGCAAAAGTACGCATACCGTTTTGATGGGGCACAGTGGTTTGCCTAATCAAGAATTATTTACTCATCTGCACGAATTAAAAAAAGGCGATAAGTTTTTTTTGAAAGTGTATGGGAAACGTTTAGTTTATCAAGTTATTCGAATCAAAGTAGTTTTACCAACAGATCTAAGTGATATCACAATACAAAATAACCAAGATTTGGCAACGTTGGTCACATGTACACCCTATATGGTAAACACACATCGATTGTTAGTTACTGGGAAAAGGGTGCCGTTGGATAAAGGTTCATTTGATAAACAAGAAAAAAAGGCAGTATCATATCAAGGAAAATATTTGTTTTGTCTGACAGCACTGATTCTTATTTTTATGGCTTTAATTTTTTATATCATCAAACGTGAGCTTATTGAACTATTGTCACATAAAAGAAATTATCAGTTATCATTTTTTGTTTATAATAATGGACGTCTCATTTCTGGTTATAAATTCACTGTAGTAGATTATTTTGGTAAAAGAATATTAAATGACCAAGGTGAGTTATGTGAGTCTACGAGTGACTCAAGAGGCTATGTATCGTTTGGTGAAATTAATGGTGGCAGGTATAAAATAGTTCCGATGAACCCAAACATGAACCTCAAACCTTTTAAAGCGATAGTTAAACATTTAAAGGATAAAAAATTCTATATAAAAAAAGTAGTTAAAAATGGTTACCAAATTCAAACAGAAGGTGATGCAACAAATGACTAAGCAAACCAGTAAAAAAAAGAATAAACAAAATATATTTTTAAATATTATTTTTCTTATAGGATTTTTAGTAGCGTTGTATCCTTTTTATGTCGGTGCATTGAATCATTTTATTGTCCAGCAACGAATCAAGACAATTCAAAAGGAAACTAATCAAGATATATCAGCAAAAGAAACACGTATGCAACAGAAAAATGCACAGTTAAGAAAAGATGGCATTCAACCTGGGAGTGACCCATTTTCTGGTTCCACTTACAAAGAGCATGTGGTATTGAAGAAGCATTTAATTGGTACAATTAGTATTTCTAAAATTAATGTGCATATTCCGCTTTTTGATACGACAAATGAAGAAACACTTAACTATGGCGCAACCGTCTTACAAGGAACATCTTTTCCTCTGGGTGGGAAAGGCACGCATAGTGTTATTTCGGCGCACCGTGGCTTAGCTTCACGAATGTTATTTACGAACTTAAATCATGTTAAGAAAAACGATACTTTTGTATTAACGGTATTTCATAAAAAATTAGCCTATAAAGTTTTTAAAATTGAAGTTGTCAAACCTGAAGATTACCAAGGGCTGCAAGTTGAACCTGATAAAGACTTGGTAACGCTAATAACCTGCACACCTTATATGGTCAATTCACATCGTTTGTTGGTGACAGGATATCGAGTTCCTTATAATAAAAATATGGCAAAAAATATTGAAAATGCTGATAAGTTTAACAATATCAAGCAAGCTCTTATTATTGTTGGCATCATTTTATTAATTGCATTGCAATTTCTTTTCTTGTATAAGCGCATCATACGTATCAAATTAGCTAAGAAAAAGTTTGATTTATCATTTTATCGTTTAGATGCTGATGGTAATCCCGTTTCATCTGTTGCCTTTCAATTGTTTTCTAAGAATAAAAAAGTTGCTTTAAAAAGAGATGGAGAATCATTAATTCGCCATTCAAATGATGAAGGGCTTGTTACATTTGATGATATTCCAGGCAGACTCTACTATGTTAAAGAGGCTACAACTAACAAAAATAGCGGGGTTATTGCTGGTGTAAAAAAGCTAAAGGATAAGAATATGACCTTTTATCCAACTAAAAAGTCAAAACCTTTTTTCCATTCGGATAACAATAAACTGTGGATTATTAGATAATGTATGAACTCAAAAAAGTAAATATATTTCGATTTAATCTTACCAATTCTCTCGTGCTATAATAAAACAATGAAAGAATTTTTAACAAACAATTTTGAGCAAACACAAAGTTTAGCTAGTAGAATAGCATCATTTGTTTATCCTGGTTTAGTGATCACGCTGAATGGTGATTTAGGAGCGGGGAAAACAACCTTTACCCAGGGATTTTCACGCGCTTTAGGTGTGAAGTCAAGGGTTAAGAGCCCGACATTTAATATTATGAATACTTATATGGCGCGTGATTTTCCCATTTATCATTTTGATGCTTATCGATTGGAAATGACTGGTGCTGCTAATCAAGGATTCGAGGATTTTATCGGTACGGATGGTGTAACGCTTATTGAGTGGCCGCAATATATGAATGATTTGTTGCCAAATAATCGATTGGACATCACATTTACTCGAGGTGAGGATGATAACGAACGAACAATAAGTATCGCAGGTGTTGGTTCAGTTATTGAAATTGAGGAAAAACTATGACATTCGATATGAGCCAGCCGATTGCGTTCAGCTTAGAAGAAGCCAGCTTAGCTAGAGCTGCTGAATGGCAACAATTAATTCAAGAATTAATGACGGAAACAGATACTTTTTTGATTGCAAGTATGCGTGATGGGGATGAAGTACCTGTAAAAAACGATGCGCCGGCGATTACTTTGTTGTTGATTGCTGAACAAGGTGAACAATCATTACCGGTAGGAATAGGATCTATCGAAAATGAAGAAATCGGTGTGGCTATTTTGAAACAATTTCACGGTGCTGGTCTTGGTCAGGATTTAATGCGGTCACTTCTGGACTGGGCTAAACTTAACGGGTTATCAAAGGTATGGTTAGATGTACAAATTGATAATGACATCGCCGTGCATATTTATCAGAAATACGGGTTCTTAAGTGTTGATGAAAAAGAGCACTTTACCTTACCAAATGGTCGTGATACAGAGTTACAAAGAATGATCTTGGAGTTATAACTATGAATTTTGTAGCAATGGATTTTGAAACAGCAAACCGCGAAAAGCATTCGGCAGTTTCTATAGCCTTAGCAATTGTGCGTGATAATCAAGTAGTTGATAAATTTTATTCATTAATCAAGCCGGAAACAACGTTTAGCTCGTACAACACAGCTATTCATGGTCTCCATCGACAAGATGTAGCTGACGCGCCAAAGTTTCCCGAAGTTTGGCAAACAATTTCACCTTTTTTCACAGAAAATAAATTAGTGGTGGCCCACAACGCATCATTTGATAATAGTATCTTGAAAGGAACATTGCAGTATTACGATATTGATGAACCGCATTATTTGTTGTTGGATACGGTTCAAACCAGTCGTAAATTATTTCCAAATTTCGAAAATCATAAGTTAAACACTGTTGCTGGTAATTTAGGGATTACATTGGATCATCACCATAACGCGCTTGATGATGCAGTAGCCGCAGCCAATATCTTAATTTATGAATCTAATCATTTTGGAGCAGAAGTACTTAAGCCATATGTTAAAAATAAATAAATAAAAAGCCGTGCAATTTATGCATGGCTTTTTATTTATACATTAATTTCGAGAAGAATCGGTGCGTGATCCTGACGTGCACCCGTATCTATAACACAGGATTCTGTGACGTTTTCAGCGATTCGATCACTAACCAAGTAGTAATCAATTCGCCACCCGGAATTATTGATTTTACTTGTTTTACTAATTTGTGCCCACCAAGTATAAACACTTGGTGTGTCTGGATTTAATGATCGAAAAGTGTCTGTAAATCCAGCATCCAATAGTGCTGAAAACTTTTCCCGTTCCTGGTCAGTAAATCCAGCAGAATGACGATTTGGTTTTGGGTTTTTTAAATCAATTTCTTGGTGCGCGACGTTCATATCACCACTAAAAATAACTGGTTTGGTAGCGTCTAGGCGCTTGATATATTCACGATATTTATCATCCCACTCACCACGTTCAGGTAGACGTATCAACGAGCTTCCGGAATTAGGTGTATAAACAGTTGATAGGAAAAAAGTTGGAAATTCTAAGGTGATGATGCGTCCCTCTAAATCCATGGGACCTGGCGCACCAATAGTAGGATATTCCACCTGAATAGGTTCCACTTTGGAAAGCACCATCGTGCCAGAGTAGCCAGAGCGCGCAGTACTAGAATTTACATACAAATGATACTCTGGAAAAAGTTCTGCAATGGCTGTCGCTTGTTTTTTAGTTAAGCCTGTTGATTTCAATTTTGTTTCTTGGATGGCAAAAACGTCAGGGCGTATGGTCGCAATTTCGTTTAATGTGCTCCAAGTCATTTCACCACGGACACTTTTGTGTTCAACTGCAGCATTGATGGAATCAATATTCCATGAGATAAATTTCAAATTTTCGTCCCCCTGAGAGTTATATAAATATTTTAACATACTGTTTGTTTTCACGTATTAGCGAGCATATCGATGCATAAATTCAGGTATTGAGGCACTGATTTCTGTGGGTAGTGTGATGTAGCGGGTTTCAGCTAGTTCGTCAGCAATAGCAGAATGAGCATAGACCGCCGCTAAAATTGCTTCGGAAAACGACAACATAAACTGTGCCGTAAATCCAGCAATCATTCCGGCGAGTGTGTCACCCATGCCCCCTGTGGCCTGATAAGGTCCACCAACTGGTATTTCAAAAGCGCAGTCATTGGTATAAATTTGAGTATGATGTTGTTTTAAAACTAAAATCGGTTCAACATTCATCCTTTGTTGCGCTAGCATATTAAACGCTTCAAAGGCTTGTTCATTGATTGTCACACCACTTAGACGTTGCCACTCCATCTGATGTGGTGTTAAAACGAGTCGCGATTTTGGCCACTTTAGTTTATGTTTAGCAACTAGAGTTAAGGCAGAACCGTCAACGATGAGTATTTGACGTGGCAAAATAGCATAGAAGGTATGTTGTACTAAATCAATACGATCGCCTAAACCTGATCCGATTAAAACAACGTCTGATTTTTTAATATACTCGGTCAGATCCTCATTAAAATCAACAACCATTGCTTCTGGTAGGTGACTATGTAAAGCGGTAAAGTTTGATGGATCTGTGGCTACGGTTACTAGTCCGGCACCAGAATTAACTGCAGCCAATGCATTCATAATCACTGCACCACCAAATTGTGCCGTGCCGCCAATGATTAAAACACGGCCATAGGTTCCTTTGTGTGAGTCCTTGGCTCTTTTTTTAATAACTCGGTATAAAATATCTTCAGTTAATGTTTTCATAGTTTAATCCTTAACATTATTCTACACGATAGTTTTGTTTAATGCACAAAGAAGGTGATAGGAGTGCTCATCTAGCGTGACTTTTTATGTGACTCATTATGTAGATAGTGTACAATATGTTTATGGAAAAAAATAGTTTTATTCTCTCTGATGAGGAAAAATTGTCAACTGAACAAGTGCATTTGATTCAAGATGTGGTTGACTTTGCAAATCAGGGTTTGAAGCAAGAAAAAAAGAAAGTATTTATTATTGAAGGGGGCGCTGGTTCTGGGAAAAGTGTTGTACTATTTGAAATATTTAAACAACTTCAACATGCTGTTTTAAATAATGAGTCATCAGCACTTTATCAAACTAATAATTATTTACTAGTCAATCACGCTGAAATTTGGAAAATATATCGTAATTTAGCAGGGAAAACTGAAGAATTAAAAAAGAAACAGTTCCTAAAACCCACAACTTTTATTCATCAAATGGATAAAGAGCAGCGTCATGCAGATGTTGTATTAATTGATGAAGCACATTTACTATTAACTGAACCTGATCGCTACAATAAATTTAATCAAACCAACCAACTGGTCGAGATTGTCAAACGTGCTCAAGTTATCATTTTAGTTTTTGATAGCCATCAAGTCTTAAAATTCAAAAGTATGTGGACTAATCAAAGGTTGGAACAAATCGTTTCACAGTACGCACCAACGCGTTATCAATTAAGTAATCAGTATCGTATGCTAGGTAATAACGAGCATGTTGTTCAATGGATTGACAATCTAACGCAAAATAAAGAAATTTCAACATTAGGCCTCGTTGACGGATTTGATTTTCAGATTTTTTCCAATGCTAATGATCTCTACAGAATGATTCAACAAAAAAATAAGCAGGTAGGAATGTCACGTTTGTTAGCAACAACGGATTATCCGTATACCGTTAATCGCGGTACCTGGTATGTGACGGTTGATGATTTCAAATTACCTTGGGATCAGTTAGACACAGGTACAACACCATGGGCATTGAGACCGGACACAATTAATGAAGTAGGATCAGTGTACACAATTCAAGGTTTTGATTTGAACTATGCTGGTGTGATTATTGGACCCAGTATCACACTTGATGAAGATAAAAATAAAATCGTGGTTCATACCGAAAAATATGAGGATAACGCCGCTTTTCGACAAACAAAGGGTCATTCATTTAGTGAGCAAGAGAAAGAAGCTATTATGCTGAACGCGCTAAATGTGCTATTAAAGCGTGGCCGACAAGGGTTATATATTTGTGCTGCGGACCATGCATTGCGTAGAAAGCTAGCCACGATTATTAAAAAATAGTGGTTATAGCGCTATATAGTATATGGATACTTTGATTATTTAATCCTTGTTCCTGACATGAATATTAGAAAAAAATGCCATAACAGGGTATAATTATCATATGAGTTACTAGAAAGGTTAAAAAAATATGACAGTTGATTGGAAACAAGAAACAGAGAAACGTAAAGCAGCCTATATCGAAGATTTAAAAGCCTTATTGGCTGTTGAATCTGTTCGTGACGATTCACAAGCAACGCCTGATGCACCTTTAGGTCCTGGACCAACAGCTGCCTTAGTTAAGATGTTGGCTATTGCTGAGCGAGATGGTTTCACTACCAAAAATATTGATAACATTGTGGGCTATATTGAAATTGGTCCCAAAGATGCTGATGAATATGTCGCTATTTTGTCTCATGTTGATGTGATGCCTGCAGGCGAGGGTTGGGATACCGAACCATTTGAACCTGTTGTAACGGATGATAAGATTATCGCCCGTGGTGCTTCAGACGATAAGGGGCCAGGAATGTCAGCCTACTATGCTTTCAAAATTTTGTCTGATTTGAATGTGCCATTGAAGCGTCGGGTTCGTCTGATTTTTGGAACTGATGAAGAAAATGATTGGACGGGGATGACTCGTTACTTTGAAGTTGAGCCAGAGCCTGTATTTGGCTTCTCACCTGATGCTGAATACCCAATCATTAATGGTGAAAAGGGTAACGTTCAAGTAATCATTAAAGGTGAAGCCACTAATGGTGGCACTGTTAAGCTTGTTGATTTTGAGTCTGGATTACGGACAAACATGGTCCCAGGTATTGCTCGTGCAACGGTAAAATCATCTCATTCAGAAAAAATTGTGACAGAATTCCAAGAGTTTTTGGTAGAAAATCCAAAGGTATCTGGTTCAACTGAAACTGATGGTGAGATCATCAAATTTGTCTTAAACGGTAAGCAAGTTCATGGGGCAATGCCAGAAACAGGAGAAAATGCTGGGACTTACTTAGCAAACTTCCTTCAAGACTTTGATTTTGGTGGTACAGCTAAGTCATTCTTAACGTATTTGGGCACACCAGCACACAATGATACTGTTGGCGAAAAATTCGGTGTTAAGTATACTGATGATGTGATGGGACCTTTGTCTATGAATGTCGGTATCCAGAAATTTGTTGATGGTGGTGAGGTCTTTATCAACTTTAATTTCCGTTATCCAAAGGGAATCACACCGGAAGAAATTGAAGCGGGTCTTGCTTCTCAATTGAATGGATGGGATGTGAAACCAACTATCGGTGGACATGCTCAAGTGCCTCATTATGTTGCACCTAGTGACCCAATTGTGGAAACACTACTTCGTGTTTATCATGATCAAACAGGATTGCCAGCACACGATCAAGTCATTGGTGGTGGAACATACGGTCGCTTAATGAAACGCGGTGTCGCTTATGGCGCATTATTCCCAGACTCACCAGACACAATGCACCAAGTTAATGAATTTGCTCTGCTTGATGATTTGTATCGTTCAATTTCGATATACGCGCAAGCAATTGCCGAAATTACTAATTTGGACTAAACAGCTCTTTAGGGCTGTTTTTTATTTTTGTTTAATTGATTTAAATTTAATGTTGAAACGCTAAAATAGTAAACAATCAAACAAAGGAGAAACGACTATGACACTATTAATTATTGTAGCTGTAGGTTTAATTGGTTTTTCATTGAAAAAAGTTTTACGTGTCGGACAACCGCAGCCAGTTCGTGTGAAAAATGATCGCTAAATAAATTAACATCCTCTTATATTCGATATAATAAGTGTATATTATCATGTGCCTTATTTTGAGTTAAACAAGTATCGATGTATGGTGATGAATGAAGTAAATATTAATAAAAACATAATAATGATAATAGTATTAGCATTATTATGTTTTTTTATGAGCTTAATGTTAGAATGGTGTTTATTATTAATCCAAGGAGTACAGTAGTTCTATGTCAATCCAAAATTTTCTGATGGAATTAAAAAAAAGTAAATGGGTAGATTTGTCTCATGAATTTGGACCAAACTCACCGCATTTCCCAAAATTTAATGCGGCCTCTGCAAAAACGATCTTTACTAACGAAAAGGATGGCTTTTTGGTTAAAGAATTTAGTTTCGTGGGTCAGTACGCCACGCATATTGACCCGCCAATTCATTTTGGTGCTAAAAGTGGCGAATGGGTTACTGACATTCCGTTGAAAGATTTAATAGCCCCATTAGTTGTTATTGATAAATCCGACGTTGTCAAGAAAAATCCGGATTATTCACTAACAGTTGCTGATATTAAAGAATGGGAAAATAAAAACGGCTTAATACCAGAAGGTGCTTTTGTTGCTTTTAGAACTGATTGGTCAAAACGCTGGCCAAATCAAAAGTTAATGGATAATTTAGATAGTGATGGTCAAAAGCACTATCCTGGATGGTCAGCTGAGGCCATTGAATATATTTATGAAACGCGCCATGCAATAGCTAATGGTCACGAAACTTATGACACGGATACAGCTGTAAATCAACCAACAAAAGGTTTTATAGCTGAAGAACTAGTTTTGAGGTCAGGACATTATCAAGTTGAAATGCTAACACATTTGGATGAAGTTCCGGCTACCGGAGCAATTATTTCTGTTATGACACCCAAGTTTGAGAAAGCGCCAGGTTTTCCAACTCGCGTAATTGCCTACTTACCATAATTTGTTGTAGGGTGCACAGCTATAATAATGAAAACGCCATAAAATGCTATTTCTAAAAAGTATGTCAATTTGTTTTATTTGAAGCGATAAAAATAGATAAAATGGTTGTGATATTCTTGAATTTAGTCTAAAATTATATAGTATTGAAAACTCGGAGGAAATAACATGTCTAAGTGGACACCAGCTGCGGATGAAAAAAACCAAGGCACATTAGAATTTGAAATCGCGCGTGCGCAAGTTGAAGAAGGTTTGGAACAAGCTTTCCAACGTAACAAGAACGAAGTTAGTATTCCTGGATTCCGTAAGGGTAAGGTAACTAAGCAACTCTTCTTCCAAAAGTTTGGTGAAGAAGCTTTGTACCAACAAGCAATGGACATTGTTTTGCCTGCTGCCTATGAAGCCGCAATTGATGAAGCTGGTATCACACCAGTTGGTCGTCCAAACATCGAACCCGTTTCAATGAATAAGGGTGAAGCTTGGACTTTAAAGGCTGTTGTCAAGACTGCCCCTGCTATTAAGTTGGGTGAATACTTGAACCTTGAAGTTGAAGCACAAGACGAAGAAGTTGCTGATGCTGATGTAGATGCTGAAATCAAGCGTTTGCAAGATGGACAAGCAGAATTAGTTTTGCAAGAAGAATCAGTTAAGGCTGAAAACGGCGATACTGTTGTGATTGATTTTGACGGTTCAGTTGATGGCGTTAAGTTTGATGGCGGACAAGGCAAGGACTTCTCTCTAGCTTTGGGATCAGGTCAATTTATTCCTGGCTTTGAAGAACAATTAGTTGGTCACACAGCTGGTGAAGATGTCAATGTTAACGTAACATTCCCTGAAGACTATCAAGCTGCTGATTTGGCAGGCAAGGAAGCTTTGTTCGAAGTAACAATTCACGAATTGAAGCGCAAGGAATTGCCTGAATTAGATGATGAATTTGCCAAGGATGTTGATGAAGAAGTTGAAACATTAGCTGAATTGAAGGAAAAGACATCTAAGAAGTTAGCTGATGAGAAGGCACAAGCTGCTAAAGCTGCGTTTGAAGACGCTGTTATTTCTAAGGCAGTTGATAATGCCTCAGTTGATGGCGATGAAATTCCAGCAGAAATGATCGATGAAGATGTACATCGTCAAATCGACCAATACTTGGGACAACTTCAACAACAAGGTATTTCACGTGAAATGTTCTTCCAAATTTCAGGTCAAACTGAAGATGATTTGCATAAGCAATTCGAAGAAGGTGCTGAAACACGTGTAAAGACTGGCTTGGTATTAGAAGCAATCGTTGCAGCTGAAAAGATCGATCCTTCAGCAGAACAAGTTTCTGAAGAAGTTGCTAGCTTGGCTGCGCAATACAACATGGAAGAAGATAAGGTGCGTGCTGCTATCTCTGAATCAATGTTGAAGCATGACATTGCTATGCGTGAAGCTATTAAGAAAGTTACTGATTCTGCTAAAGCAGTTTAAGTTCAAATTAGTTTGATTTAAAAAACACTTCAGTTTGAAGTGTTTTTTTGTGCACTTATTATCTGTAATTAAAAAAATAATATTTTGATAACACCAAAAATGGTGAATCTTATGCCTTACGCTGAACCTGAGCGTAAGGTATAATGAAAGGGTAGTGTCATTCATAACAGTGTGGAGAAAGTAATGGTACAGACAGAATCAAAGCTTGAGAATCAGTTGATTGCACAGCTCGGGAAATCTGGTTGGCAGTTTCGACCAGAATTAAATCATTATAGTTTGATTGTTAATCATTTTCGTGTGCTTTTAAATCGACGGAATATTGACAAACTAGATGGTACACCACTGACTGATCAAGAATTTCAACGATTTTTAAATGAAATTGTGGGATCTAAATCAATCTATCAGTTGGGACGCTATTTACGTGGCGATGATCAATTTCAAGGTGGAAGAGCACAAATACAGCGTGACGATGGATCAGACATAACGTTGTCGTTTTTCGATCCTCGTGACGCGGAAAATAATGTTTATGAAGTTGCTCATCAAGTTGTTGTGAATGACAAATATGAAAATCGTTATGATGTCACATTGCTAATTAATGGTTTACCACTTGTTCAAATTGAGTTGAAACGTCACAGTATTGAAATGTCACAAGCGTTTCAACAAATATTGCGGTATCGTCGTGAGTCATTTAATGTTGGTGGTAGTTTATTTCGATATTTACAGATTTTTGTGATCAGCAATGGCATGTCATCACGTTATTTTTCTAATAATGATGGTGAGTTAAATAAAAATTTTATTTTCAATTGGTCTGATGAAAATAACAGGTGGATTGATGAAATTGAACCTTTTACTGCCAGTTTTCTTTCTCCTCTGAATATCCATGAAATGATTTCAAAATACACAATTTTTGATGCGGACCAAAAAGTAATGAAAATTATGCGCCCATATCAGGTGTATGCGCAAAAATCCATCATGAGTCAGGCTGAAATACATCCCGCTACAAACGGGTATGTTTGGCATACAACCGGTTCTGGCAAGACAATCACAGCTTTTAAAGCCGCATCTCAGTTGGCACTTCATACAGACGCACAGAAAATTATTTTTCTTGTTGATAGACGTGATTTGGATTCGCAGACAATTAATAATTTTAATGCCTATCTACCAAGGCGTGCGGATGGACAATCGTCAATTGATCGTACAGATAATACGTCCGTTTTAGTTGAACAACTTAAAAATTCGACAGACACGTTGATTGTGACTACTATTCAAAAGCTTGCCAATGCTGTAAAAAATCCGCGTCATCGGTCAGTTTTAGAGCCATACAAAGAACAGCGTGTGATTTTTATTGAAGATGAGGCACACCGAACCCAATTCGGTGAAATGCGTAAACAGGTCAATAGCTGGTTTAAAAATGCACAACATTTTGGTTTCACTGGAACGCCTATATTTAAAGAAAACATAGGGGCAGATGGGCGTACAACTGACGATATTTATGATACCCGTTTGCATACTTATTTGATAAAAGACGCTGTACGCGACCATAATGTATTACCGTTCAATGTCACCTACATCAATACTATTCATAGCAAAGAAGATATTGAAAATTTAAACGGAGAAGTTGAAGCGCTCAATATTAAAGAAGTGTATGAGAATGAAAAACGCCTAAATCAAATTGCACAACATATTATCCTCAATCATAGTAGCAAAACGTATAATCGCCAATATAACGCTATTTTTGCTGTTTCAGATACGCGAACAGCTTTAAAGTATTACGATATTTTTAAAGAAATAAACAATGATTTGAAAGTAACGACGATTTTCACATGGGCCGCTAATGAAGAAGATAATGACGAGCACCAAAAGGACGACACATTAACTTCCCGTCATGGCTTGGAAAAAGTCATTGATGATTATAACGACAAATATCACCAAAACTTCAGTACAGATACATTTTCCGATTTCTTCAACGACGTATCTAAACGTATGAAGAATCATGACGCCAAATCACCTGAAAATAATATTGATGTTTTGATAGTTGTCAACATGTTCTTGACAGGTTTTGATGCACCGACACTGAATACGTTATATGTTGATAAAAACTTGCAATACCACGGACTCATTCAAGCTTTTTCACGAACCAATCGTGTTCAAAAAGCGCCAAAAGATTACGGCAATATTGTGGCATACCGTAATATCAAAAGTAAAACAGATGAAGCGGTCCAGCTTTTCTCGCAAGGGGACAAGGCAGCGTTTTTCGCACCGAGTTATGAAAACTTAAAACTAGATTTTCAACAAGCAATAAGCGCCTTGAGGGACAAGGTAGCTACACCTGAAGACACAAATCGGTTATTAGATGAGGGTGAAACAGCGGAACTTGAATTTATCAAACTATTCAGAAATGTCATGTCACTTCAAAGTCGTATCAGCGTTTACGAAGAATTTGATTGGGCGGAAATTGAAACAGAGCTCGACTGGACGCAACAAATATTTGATGATTTCAAAGGCAAGTATGCAACATTCTATGAACGGCACAAGGCACGACAAAAAGAAAAAGCATCAATCATCGATGATGTAGATTTTTACCCCGAGCTCCTGATGGTTGATGCAATTGATGTTGATTATATCAATCGCCTTATTTCACAAATCGACTTATCGTCACCTAATGCACGGACTGAGGGTGTAGAAAAAGTAAAAAAAGCCCTTACTAACAATACCGAACCTACGCTGTTTTCTAAGCGTGAATTGTTAGAACAGTTCTTGGATTCCGTTATTCCGGAGTTGAATGATGATGCGGACATTACAGGCGAACTTAACCATTTCTTGGCGTATAAGCGTCAAGCTGAAATTTATCATTTTGCAGAAGAACATCGTTTAGAGCCATCCCAGTTAGCAGAACAAGTCGCTGAATATGAAGTGAGTCAACATGAAAATTCTAAAGCACTTAGTGAACTGACCACGGGCATGACATTCAAAGAAAAAAGAACAGCAAAACAATCTATTAAAAACTTCATCATTGAAACTGCCAAAAAGTTTGTGATGAATTAGAGAGAACAGACATATCAAATACCAATCAAACGCAGCAATCGCAACAAGCTGAATTACAAAAGCGCCTCTGGAAAATTGCTAATGACTTACGTGGCAATATGGACGCTAATGAATTCCGTAACTATATTTTAAGCTTAATTTTTTATCGGTTTTTATCAGATAAAATCGAAGATTATGTTAATAACAATTTATTAGAGGCTGAAGATGTCGACTTTATTCAAGCCTATGAATTAGATGATTATCGTGAGGGAATCCAGGAGGAGGCTTTAAACGATTTAGGCTTCTTTATTGAGCCTAAATATTTGTTTTCAACTTTGGTCAAAGAAATTAGCCAAGGTAAATTTGATATTGAAGATTTACAGAATGCAGTGATTGCTGTGGAAAACTCGACCATTGGGCAGCGCTCGGAAGATGATTTTCGCGGGTTATTTGAAGACCTAGACTTGTCATCTTCAAGATTGGGTAGCACGCCAGCAGAACGTTCTAAAATGATAGCTGCGGTGATCTTAAATTTACACGATTTAGAAATTAAACATGATGAAATTGAAATTGATATTTTAGGAGACGCCTATGAGTATCTGATCGGTCAATTTGCTGCCAATGCTGGTAAAAAGGCGGGCGAGTTTTACACACCACAGCAAGTTTCTAAAATATTGGCTAAAGCAGTGACTTTGGGTCGTGAGACGTTAAAAAGTGTGTATGATCCGACGATGGGATCTGGGTCATTATTGCTGCGTGTCGGAGATGAAGCCAAAGTATACAATTATTTTGGGCAGGAACTTAACGGTACAACTTATAACTTGGGTCGAATGAACCTCCTGATGCATGGTGTGAACTATACCAACTTTAATGTGCAACAAGGGGATACTTTGGAAAATGATCATTTTGGTGATCAGAAGTTTTCTGCCGTGGTTGCTAACCCACCATACTCTGCTAACTGGAATCCAGATGGTAAGTTGGACGATGAACGATTCCGAGCATACGGTAAGACAGCACCAAAATCAAAAGCCGATTTTGCTTTTGTGGAACACATGTTATATCATCTTGCTGAAGATGGGACAATGGCTGTGGTCTTGCCTCATGGCGTACTTTTTCGTGGTGCGGGAGAGGGCATTATTCGCCGTTATATGATTGAAAATATGAATGTTTTGGATGCTGTGATTGGCCTGCCAGCTAATTTGTTTTACGGTACAAGTATTCCAACGACTGTTTTAGTATTTAAGAAAAATCGTTCGACGAAAGATGTCTTCTTTATTGACGCTTCAAATGATTTTGATAAGAGTAAAAATCAAAATACGCTGACCGATGCTCATGTTGACAAAATTATTGAGACCTATGCAAAACGTGAAAGTGTGGATAAATATGCACACGTTGCAAGTTTTGATGAAATTGTTGAAAATGATTTTAATCTGAATATTCCACGTTATGTCGACACATTTGAAGAAGAAGAACCTATTGATTTGGCACAAGTTGAAGCAGAATTAAAGGCTGTTGATATTGAAATCGCCAAAGCGCAAGCCGAATTTGACGCAATGGTAGCTGAATTAGTGGAGACTAAAAATGACTGATAAAACTATGCCTGCGTTGAGGTTTAGGGGTTTTTATGATGCTTGGGAACAGCGTAAGTTGGGAGATTTAGCAAATATTGTTCGTGGAGCAAGCCCAAGACCAATTCAAGACCCAAAATGGTTTGACAAAGAGAGCAACATTGGTTGGTTAAGAATCTCAGATGTAACAGAGCAAAATGGTAGAATTTATCATCTTGATCAGCACATATCTAAATTAGGCCAAGAAAAAACACGAGTTTTGACAGAGCCACATCTACTATTAAGCATCGCTGCCACAGTTGGTAAACCATTAGTAAATTACATTAAAACAGGCGTACACGATGGATTTTTGATATTTTTAGATCCTTTATTTGAAAGAGAATTTATGTTCCAGTGGCTTGAAATGTTTAGACCCCAGTGGAAAAAATATGGACAACCTGGTAGTCAAGTAAATTTGAACTCTGAATTAATTAGAAATCAGGACATACTGATTCCTGGTAATACCGAACAACAAAAAATAGGTTCGTTTTTCAAACAACTCGACAATCTAATCACTCAAAACGAGCGTAAGATTGACCTTCTAAAGCAATTAAAACAGGCGTATTTGCAAAAGATTTTCAGTCAGGAACTGCGTTTTGCTGGCTTTAGTGATGCCTGGAAAGAGTGTGAGTTGGGAGAAGTTTTTGATACCGTCACAGATTATGTCGCAAACGGAAGCTTTGAATCCCTGAGAAATAATGTTAAATCATATACCACAGAAAATTATGCATATATGATCAGACTTCAAGATGCGTCAAATGATTGGAAAGGGCCTTGGCTTTACACTGATCAAGCAGGGTATTTGTTTTTATCTAAATCAAAGTTGTATTCGAATGATATTATAATGTCTAATGTTGGTAGTGTAGGTAAATTCTTTTTAGTACCAGATTTAGATAAACCCATGACTCTAGCGCCTAATGCTGTTCTGATTAAATCTTCAACAAGTAATAATCTTTTTCTTTATCAAATGATGATTGGCGAAACCATGCAATCGAAGATAAATAAGAAAGCTACACCGGGTGTTCAGTCTAAAATTAATAAAACAGATTTCAAGAAAATCACAACTAAAATTCCACAAAAAAAAGAACAACAAAAGATTGGTACGTTGTTCAAACAACTCGACAACCTCATCGCCCTTCACCAACAAAAGCTCAACCTCCTCAAAAAACAAAAACAGGCTTTTCTTCAAAAAATGTTTATTTAAATTCCAGCAAATAACCAGCAAATTATAAAACGGTGTCTATCTTACGTAGACACCGTTATTTTTTACATCAATTGTGCTAAATGTTTCATGACTAGATCATTATCTTGATTTTCTAATTCTTGAATGACGTGAATGTAAGTTTTTTGTGTTGTTGTCATATTTGAATGTCCCAACCTACGTGCCACCGAAGCAACTGATACGCCTGCGTAAAGCAATAATGAGGCATGTGTGTGGCGCAGGCCATGAATTGAGATAACTGGTATCTCAACTTGCTTGCAAAGTGTGGCTAATCTGTCATTCACTGTCGCATTGTAAACACGTCCACGGACAAATATCGGCTCATCTCTTGGTAGATTGCGAACGATGACTGAAAATCGTATCGCAGTTTGCCAATCAATTTGTACTTTTCGGACCGATGAATTATTTTTTGTTGGCGCAAAGTCAGCTTGTACCGCTTTATAATTCCATGTTTTATCAATTGTGATAATTTGTTTTTCAAAGTCAAAATCTGCTGGCGTCAACCCTAAAGCTTCAGCAAAGCGCAACCCCGTTTTTGTAATGAGTAAGATAAAATAATCCCAATTAACTTCGTCCTGTAAATTCAATTGTTTTAGTAGAGCCTGCACCTCAAATTGGTTCAAAAATTTTGGCTTATGCAGTCGCTGAACAGTTCCTTTAACCACAATTTTGCGAGTCGGATCTCGTTTTAGAATATCCTCTTCCATGGCATCTATAATCGAGCTTTTTAAATGATGATGAAAATCCATAACTGTCTGACGCTCATGATTTTGCGCGAAATCATTAAGTAATTGTTGATAAGTTGAACGTGAGAGTTTACTTGTTTTGAGTCTTGGTGCAAGCTTAACGAGATGTTGATGTGTTATAACATATTTTTGATAAGTAACAGGTCTGACAGCGCCTTGTTTATAAAGCGTCATCCAGTCCTTAAAATATGCGTGAAACGTCTGATTTTGTGTCATAATAGACACCTCCAAATAAAAAATTAGTCGCAACTTGTTGTTGGACCAATTTACATTAAACCATGTTAATGTTAGATAAACATTTTTTGGAGGTAGGCTTGTTTTTGTTTTTTGAGGAGGTTGAGCTTTTGTTGGTGAAGAGCGATAGTATTGTCTAGTTTTCTAAAGAAAGCGGACATCAAAATTTGTTCTTCGTAATTAGGGAAAGTTATATGAATATTCATGAAATCATCATAGTTAATATTTAACAGTCCATCCATACGAGCCCCAGAAGATACTAATTTTCCTAGTTCTCTATCAGGTAGCTTAGTTGAAAACATATACTCAATGAAATCAGCTGACGTATTCGCTAACGCTTTAAAACTATGGTAAACTCTTGGAACAAGTGCTTCTTCATAATTTTTTAAACTGAATACAACGCCGTATTTAGCTAGCTTAGAATTTCCATGATTATACGATAGTTCGCCCTTTTTCAATAAGGTATAATTCTTTTTCTCATTACCTGAAATATCTCCAGAGAATCTATCTTTTTGATCTAACCAACCACTGCTAGCAGACATTGTTAGTGTAGGTAAATCCATTCTCCCGTCGTTAGATCTTACTCGCTCAGTAACATCTTTTAACTTACGCTCTTTCCAGGCATTACTAAAGCCAGCAAAACGCAGTTCCTGACTAAAAATCTTTTGCAAATACGCCTGCTTTAATTGCTTCAAAAGATTGACCTTACGCTCGTTTTGAGTGATTAGATTGTCGAATTGTTTGAATAAAGAACCGATCATTTGTTGTTCTTCTAAACTTGGTATACTTATCTCAAAACTGGCGTATTCTTTTGCATTTACACCAGGTTGCCCTGAGCGTTGTGAAGTAATACGAATAAAATTTTCATAAGAGCTAGTAAATGTATTTTGAAATACAAAATTCGAATCAAATTCAGGTTTTATTCGTACTCTTATTAAGAATCCTGCATAGTAAACTAGCCCATCAGATTCAGTGTATATATAACTTTTACCAACACTAGCTCCCGTACGAGCAAACAAAAGGTCATTTTGTTTTAATTCATAATTATCAGCTGAACTGAAATCTATATCTGGTGAGGTTATAGACTCACTATTAAACTTCCGACTTGAATCATCTATATCTGTAATACGAATATATTTATGAATTCCATCAAATTTTTTAGCTGAAGCATTAAGTCCATATTCAAAACTATTAGTCAAATCCCCCAACTTACGCTGTTCCCAAGGAAACTATCATGTCATAAATCCAAAAATCCTAGAACTTAAGTCAACAGAAAAACACAAAAATAAAAGAAATAAGATCTAAAATATAAATTTGAAACACGGTTTATAAGACTGCCATAAAATAGTATAATGGTAAGATACGAGCTGCATATAAAATATATATAATCTGCATAAAAATGTAGCGGATCAATAAAAAAGGAAAATCATGGCGAATACACCAAATTTTGAAGAAGAAATACACTGCAGTTTTTGTGGAAAATCTGCAAGTGAAGTAAAAAAGATTGTTGCCGGGCCAAATGATGTTTACATTTGTAATGAGTGTGTCGCTTTGGCTGAAGGCATTATTGAAGAAGAATTGACTGTAGATCGTGCAGCAGAAGTGTTGTCACTGCCAACACCACACGAGATTGTTAATGAGTTAAATGATTATGTTATTGGACAAGAAGATGCTAAAAAGACTCTGGCGGTAGCTGTATATAATCACTATAAACGTATTAATGAAAACGTGGCGCCAACATTAGATGTTGAGCTACAAAAATCAAACATTGCTTTGATGGGGCCAACTGGTTCGGGTAAAACTTATTTAGCACAAAGCTTGGCACGTATTCTGAACGTACCATTCGCAATTGCTGATGCAACTACATTGACTGAAGCGGGTTATGTTGGTGAAGACGTTGAAAATATTATTTTGAAATTACTGCAAGCAGCTGATTTTGATGTTGCAGCAGCTGAGCGTGGTATTATTTACGTTGATGAAATTGACAAAATTGCTAAAAAATCAGAGAACGTCTCCATCACACGTGATGTTTCTGGTGAAGGAGTTCAGCAGGCACTATTAAAAATGCTTGAAGGGACAACTGCCAGCGTGCCACCTCAAGGAGGCCGTAAGCATCCACAGCAAGAGTTGATTCAAGTGAATACGACCAACATTTTGTTTATCGTTGGTGGTGCGTTTGCTGGGATTGACACAATCATTAAGGAACGACTGGGCGAACGAGTTATTGGTTTTGGTTCAGATGCAAATGAAAACGCTGAGGCTTTGAATGACGACAATATTTTGCATCATGTGCAACCAGAAGATATGACCAAGTTTGGGTTAATTCCAGAATTTATTGGTCGTCTGCCTATTGTAACTGTGTTAGACGAGTTGACTATTTCTGATTTAACAAGAATTTTGACAGAGCCTAAAAATGCTTTAATTAAGCAATACACTGCTCTTTTGGGTCTAGATGATGTTGAACTTGAATTTCAACCGGATGCATTGGATGCAATGGCTAGTGTTGCGATTAAGCGACACACTGGCGCTCGAGGATTACGCTCAATCATTGAAAATGTGATGAAGGATGTCATGTTCGATATTCCCAGTCGTGATGATGTTGCTAAAGTTATTATTACCAAAGCCAGCGTGGAACAGGGTGAACAGCCAGAACTGCAATTAAAAAAGGTGAGTGAATAAATGGATGTACACAATGTCGAAATGGTGATGAGTGCTGTATCAGCGTCTCAGTATCCAACAGACGGAAAACCTGAAATAGCTTTGGTTGGCCGTTCAAATGTCGGTAAATCTTCTTTAACAAACACACTAATCCAACGAAAAAATTTTGCTCGCACATCTTCACAACCAGGTAAGACACAAACGTTAAACTTTTATGATGTTGAAGATAAATTATATTTCGTTGATGTTCCTGGGTATGGATATGCTAAAGTTTCAAAGGCCCAGCGTGAAGCTTTCGGTGTAATGATTGAAGAATACATCACTAGTCGTAAACAGCTACGTGGTGTTATTAGTTTAGTAGATGCACGCCATGAGCCTAGTGAAGACGATATCTCAATGTACGAATGGCTACATTACTATAATATTCCAATTTTAGTTGTAGCAACTAAGTCAGATAAAATTTCGCGCGGTAAGTTTAATAAAGCTGAATCAGTCATTAAAAAAGCATTAAGCTTTGATAATGAAGACAGTGATTTCCAATTTTTCTCATCGGAAACAAAATATGGTAAAGATGAAGTGTGGCGTTGGATTGAACAACATATCTAAAATGTTGGCAGAAATGCCAACATTTTTTTATTTTCGCCGCTAAGTTCTATTGGTTGACGTATCTTAAAACCAGCGTAAAATTAAAAAATAAAAAGAGGATTTTATGACAAAATATAACGATGAAGAATTGCGTGCTCGTTTGACACCGGAAGAATACGAGGTGACTCAACATGCGGCGACAGAACGCCCGTTCACTGGTAAGTATGACCAATGGTGGGAGGATGGTATTTTCGTTGATGTTGTCAGTGGTGAACCATTGTTTAGTTCAACGGATAAGTACGATTCCGGCTGTGGTTGGCCATCATTTACAAAAGGAATCGATGACGACGAGCATTTACAAGAAAATACAGATCGTTCATTAGGAATGACAAGGACAGAAATTACTTCAAAAGAAGCGGCATCTCATTTGGGTCATGTGTTTAATGATGGATTACCTGACCGTGGTGGCTTAAGATATTGTATCAATTCAGCTAGCTTACGGTTCATTCCAAAAAAAGATTTAGAAAAAGATGGCTACGGCAAATATTTGAAATTGTTTAAAGATTAGATTAATAGCTGGTTTTTGGACGGCAAAATCTCCCTAAACTAATCGGTTTTTTAGGCTATTTACTGATATAATGAAATAAATAATTATTAGGGAGAATCTATAATGGTTGAGGAACCAGTCTGGCATCGTTTTTGGCGCTACTTTAACCCCGTGAACATTTTCAAAGAATTGTTATTTGGCTGGAAATGGGCTGAAGGTGTATTGTTTTTAGTACTGATTTTACTGCAATTACTAGTTTGGACACTGGGTGTTGTTCACAATAGCACGCTCGATTGGTTTGGCTTGGCAACCGGGATGATGAACATTATCACTGTTGTATTGGTCGCCAAGGGTCGTATAACAAATTATTTTTGGGGCCTGATTTATTCTGTTATGTACATGCCATTGGCCTTTCAGTCACAGTTGTTTGGTGAGGTTGCTTTAAGTGCATTTTGGGTTGTTATGCAATTTGTTGGTGTTGCAGCTTGGCTTGGCTTTATGAAACGCGATAATTTATCAGAAAAAGACAGTCAAGATGTGGTAGCGACTAAATATATGACCTTCAAACAATGGCTTCTAGTTATCCCAGTATTCCTAGTTATATTAGTGATTGTTGGTATGATTTTACATCAGGCTGGGTCAAGACAACCGTACATGGATGGATTGACAACAACCATATCAATGGGGGCTCAAATTCTGCAAACCGCAAAGTTTGCGGAATCATGGTATGCTTGGCTACTCTTTGATATAGTCGAAATTGTTTTGTGGGGACGTGCTTGGACGGGACATGCGGATCCTAGTGCGTTTGCTATGTTAGGTATGAACCTCGCCTTATCTGTCAATGCTATATACGGTATTATTCAGTGGCGAAAGTTAACCAAAAAAGAATGAACATGCGCAATGTTCAAATTTTAATAGGATATAATTAATAAAGTCATGAGAACAATTGCAGGGAACTTATTCACAGATGATCTTCAAGGTGACAAAATTGGCGTTTTCTTTGGTACGTTAGCACCAATGCACGTAGGGCACCAAGCAGAAATTTATAAAGCGGCTGCCTTAAATGATGGTGTCGTTGTTATTGCTTCTGGTTACACAAACGATAGAGGGTACCAAATCGGATTATCCGTTGAGAAACGTTTTCGCTATTTGAGAGAAGCATTTAGTGACGAAACAGATATTAAAGTTGATTACATCAATGAAGACAATATCCCAATGATGCCTGATGGTTGGGATGAGTGGACACGAATAATTGTTGAAACGGTTAAGCGTAATATTGTTAATAAAGATGCAACGATTACATTTTATACCGGTGAGAAAGATTACAAAAATCAATTAGAAACAAGATTACCGAAGAACGGTCAGTTCAAAGTGAGCTTGATGGATCGCACTGTATTAAAAATATCAGCAACAGATATTCGAAAAGATCCTATTGGAAACTGGGATTACATTAACCGTGTTTTTCGACGCCATTTTGCTAAAAAAGTCACGGTGATGGGATCAGCTTCAACAGGAAAATCCACATTAGTACGTCGTTTGGCTCGAACAAGTAATTCACCATTTTCAGAAGAGTATGCTCGTGAGTATCAAGAAAAATCGAATGTTAGCGATGAAGAGTTAGTCGTTAAAGACTACATCCGTTTAATTCAAGGGCAATATGATGCGAACTCAAGAGAAATTAATTCTCCAGCTAACAATGGTCTAACGATTTTTGATACTGATGCAATGGTGACCAAAGTATATGCAGATATGTGGTTAAACGATGTGGATAATGCGCAGCTGAAGCCATTGTTTGATAATACAATTGGTGAGGAGTTGATTGACTTAATTCTACTTATTCCACCGGTGACTCCTTATGTTGATGACGGCTTCCGAAATATGACAACTTCAGATAATGATTCGCGTTGGGCTTTCCACCGCCATTTGTTAGAAGTGATTGAAGAATATGGATTTACGGACAAACTAGTAATTCTTGATGCAAAAGGCGATAGTGATGATCCTTATGGATATTATGCACGTTACTTACAAGCACTAGATGCTATTCAAACTAGAACAGGATTTAATATTAAGCATATTTAGAGAAAAACTGGTTTTATACCGGTTTTTTTTGAAAGGTAAAAATGATAAAATTACGACAATTCAAAACAGAAGATTTAGCGTTATTTTGGGAAACAGCTTATAGTGATCCGCAAGCTGAGTGGACTAAATGGAACGGACCATATTTTAAAGATGTGTTACCTAAAAAAGACGATTTTATCAATAATATTGGCCCTGAAAGATTCGTGAATAATATGAATCGGCGGGTTATTTTATACGACGGTCAAATTATTGGTGATGTGAGTGCATATTTTGAGGATGGACAATTAAAATCTTGGCTTGAAGTAGGAATTGTTATTTATCAACAAGCAACATGGCAACAAGGAATTGGCACCCGTGCATTAGGTATGTGGTTGGAAATATTATTTGAGCAATATGACAGTTTACCACATATTGGTTTAACCACTTGGTCTGGTAATAAGGCTATGATGCGTGTAAGCGAGAAACTGGGCTTGAAATTAGAAGGACAAATCCGACAAGTGAGATGGTGGCAAGGTCAGTATTGGGATAGCATGAAATACGGCATTTTGCGAAATGAAATGACGCCTATAAGCCCCTCTGGTAAAATAGAGTTATGATGAAACAATACGCACAAATCATTGTTGATGTGCCAACAATGCAAACTGATCAGCCTTATACCTATGCCGTTCCGGAGAATATGATAGATTCGCTATTGTTGGGCATGCGTGTGACGGTGCCTTTTGGTCGCCGGAATGTGATGGGATTTGTTGTTGGTTTAATCGCTTCAACTGACTTACCAGAGGAACAAGTGCGCCCAATTCAGCAAATATTAGATTTAACACCGGTATTAAATACAGAATTACTAAATCTATCTGATTACTTAGCCAGTGAAACATTTGCTTTTCGAATTACAATTTTACAAACGATGCTGCCAAATGTGTTTAAAGCAAACTACGAGCGTACTTTAAGGATTATTGACGAAGTGGATGACGATGTACGTGATCGTTTATTTAAAGGGCTTGATGAGATAGCTTTTAAAACAGGCGACTTTACTGAGCAAGATATGGCAACTTTGCTTAAGCTACGTCGTCAACATAAAATTGATGTAGAAGTGGCAGTGCATGACAAGGCGAAGATAAAGACACAATTAGCTTATCAGTTCAGTGATGATGTTGAATTTTTGGAGGATGAGTTAAGAGGATTACGATCTTCAGCAAAGAAACAAGAAACGTTGTTGCAGTTCATACTCGGTCATTTGGCTGAAACATGGGTGAAAAAGGACCTGCAGGATGTTATCGATATCAGTGACGCCGTCTTAAACCAAGCTGCAACTAAAAAATGGTTAATGAAAACAAAAGTGGAGCTTCTTCGCGATCCATTTCATGCTGAAGTTAAACAAACAGCGTTACTTGAGTTAAATGCGCAGCAACAAGAGGCCTATGAACGTATTTCTGGTACATTTGATGCGCAAAGGTTTCAACCATTTTTACTTGAAGGTATTACTGGCTCAGGTAAAACTGAAGTTTACTTACAGGTGGCACAACATGTTTTTGAGCAGGGAAAAACGGTTCTTTTTTTGGTGCCTGAAATTGCCCTCACGCCACAAATGGTTAGAAGGGTCAAAGGCCGTTTTGGTGCCCAGACAGCAGTTTTACATTCGGGATTAAGTGATGGTGAACGCTACGATGAGTGGCGTAGAATTGAGCGTGGTGATGTGAAAATTGTTGTTGGTGCACGTTCTGCTGTGTTTGCCCCACTGACAAATATTGGTTTAATTATTGTTGATGAAGAACATGAAACAACCTATAAACAGTCTGATAATCCGCGGTATGATGCCAGAAATATCGCACTCTGGCGTGGTCAATACTATCAAATACCGGTTATTTTGGGCTCAGCGACACCTTCTTTGGAGAGCCGTGCGCGAGCACAACGCGGTGTTTATGAACTATTAACACTGACACAGCGCGCAGGAGGCGCAAAACTACCGAGCGTTAATGTGATTGATATGAAAGAAACGCTGTCACGAAGACCAGAGACCAATTTTTCGGAAGAATTGCGTATCAAATTAGCCGACCGTTTGGCGAAAGATGAACAAAGTGTGTTGATGCTCAATCGCCGAGGATTTTCAAGTTTCGTGATGTGTCGAGACTGTGGTTATGTTCCATGTGATCCTAATTGTAATTTAGCTATGACACTGCACATGGACACACATACACTGAAGTGCCACTACTGTGGTCATGAAGAAAAAATACCCACTATCTGTGCGCAATGTGGTTCTAAACGTATACGTTATTATGGGACTGGTACAGAAAAGGTTGAAGCTGAGTTACAAGAATTATTTCCTGATGCGCGGGTGATTCGTATGGATCAAGATACGACACGCAAAAAGGGTAGTATGGATAAGATGCTTCAAAAATTCGGTAATCATGAGGCAGATATTTTATTAGGCACGCAAATGATTGCTAAAGGACTCGACTTTCCTGATGTCACTTTAGTCGGTGTTTTGAATGCAGATACCTCTTTGGGATTGCCGGATTTCCATGCCAGTGAACGTACATTTCAATTGTTGACCCAAGTTAGTGGGCGAGCTGGACGGGCTAAAAAACCTGGTGAGGTGTTGGTGCAAACGTTCAATCCACAGCATTATGCAATTACTTATGCTCAAAATCATGATTATGAAGGTTTTTATAGACAAGAGATGGCCGTCCGGCATGCTGGAAATTACGCACCGTACTACTACACGGTTCAGATACAAGCCAGCCATTCAGATGAAAATCAAGCAGCCATTCAAATGCTGAAAGTTGCGCGCTGGCTACGTTCGCATGCTAAGAAAGATGTGATTATTTTAGGACCTTCGCCAAAGCCAATCGCTAAAATGCGCAAGCGCTATTACTTTCAAATTATCCTAAAGTTTAAAAAACGTAATGAAATGGACACGTTGCTACAGGAACTACAAAATCGCGCACAAAAGGCTAAAGGTGATTTGCAGCTAAGCATTGATCGTGATCCTGTCTCATTTATGTGATGTGTTATAATAAATACTGATAACTGTCCGAGATTGCTCGGACATTTTTGTGTTATCGTGCGAATAAAAAATAAAACACCCTAACACAGCTGTTTGAGAGGTATAAAATGACATATTCAGTAGTATTAATGGGCACTCCAAGTTTTGCAGTACCGATATTAGAAGCGCTTCTTGAAAATAATAATTATGATGTGAAGGCGGTTGTGACACAACCCGATCGCCCACAGGGACGCAAGCATACTTTAACACCAAGTCCTGTTAAAGTTGCAGCACTGGCGCACGACGTGCCTGTTTTACAACCAGAAAAAATAAGTGGTTCTCCTGAGATGCAACAAGTCATTGATATTAATCCTGATTTCATCGTGACCGCAGCATTTGGACAATTTTTACCTACAAAATTATTAGACGCGGCCAAAATTGCTGCAGTTAACACGCATGCTTCACTATTACCAAAATATCGAGGTGGTGCACCAGTTCATTATGCCATTATGAATGGCGATAAAGAAACCGGTGTTTCAATTATGTACATGGTCAAAAAAATGGATGCCGGTGATGTTATTGATACGATAAAAGTTCCAATTACGAGCACCGATAATGTTGGCACGATGTTTGACAAATTAAGTATTGCTGGACGTGATTTGCTATTAAAGACACTCCCTAAAATCGCTACCGGTAATATTGACCCAGTAGTACAAAATGAAGAAGAAGTTACTTTTTCACCAAATATACCGCACGACATGCAGAATCTTAATTTTGCGACAGAAACAGCCCAAGAACTAGACTGGCATATACGTGGTTTATATCCAACTCATCCAGCTTTTGTGCAGGTTTTGGATCAACGCGTGAAAATCACTGATGTGACACCCTTGCCTGAATTAACAGCGCAAGAACCGGGCACCATTGTTGAGAAAAGCAAAAAACAATTAAAAGTGGCCTCCGCAAATGGTACGGTTGTTCAAATCAACCGACTACAGCCGGCAGGTAAATCAGAAATGGCGATTAGTGCCTATTTAAATGGCGCTGGAAAAGATCTTGAAGTAGGTCAGAAATGGGCAACAATTAATGAGCGATAAACGAGTTTACAGTGACAATCCACGTGTTTTAGCAGTTCAAACACTAGCCAAAATAAAAAATGGTGCATATTCTAATCTACAATTAAATCAAGTGATCAAGCAACATAAGCTGGGTGAAGCAGATACTCGTTTATTAACAACTTTGGTTTACGGTGTCATTCAGCATCGCTTAACTTTTGAGTATTGGCTTGAACCTTTCGTAGGTAGCAAAAAAATTGATCCATGGGTTCGGGAGCTGCTATATACAGCTATTTTCCAAATGGAATACCTAGATAAGATACCACAGCATGCCATCTTTAATGAATCAATTGAAGTAGCTAAAATACTAGGGCATGTTGGAACAGGAAAATTTGTTACTGCCATCTTGCATAACATTAGTCGTAAAGGCCTTCGTAGTGTTGCCGACATTGGTGATGACATACAACGCCTTTCTATTGAAGCAAGTTTGCCGGTTTGGTTGGTTGAAGAGTTGATTAAGCAAAATGGGGATGAACGAGCACGCCAAATCATTGCTACAATCAATGATGCACCTAAGCAATCCATTCGTGTTAATACGTTACTAGCTACTGATCAAGCAGTGGTTACTGCGCTAGAATCAGAAAATCTCACTATTACAGCATCTAGCGTTGCTGCACATGCGTTTTTAGTCAGCGGTGGGCATGTGGCCAGTTCTAAAGCATACCATGATGGTTGGTTAACTTTGCAGGATGAAAGTGCGATGCTACCAGTAGAAAGTTTACATTTGACGCCTGAGGTTAAAAGTATTTTAGATGCAGCGGCGGCACCTGGTGGAAAAACCACGCAACTTGCACAATACAGCGCTCCAGATGCTGTGATTACGGCCTTAGATGTTCATGAGCATAAAATTAAGTTAATTAACAACAATGCTGAGAGATTACACGTAGCCGATAAAATTCATGCACGTGTCCTAGATGCAAGAAAAGTTCCTGAACAAATTGACAAAAAATTTGATCGAATTTTAGTTGATGCACCATGTTCAGGATTTGGTTTATTGCGTCGAAAGCCTGAAATTAGATATGATAAAACCTTGGAAGATGTCGAAAGTTTAGCTCGTTTACAAACACAAATTTTGGATTCAGTTAGCCAAAACCTTGCAAAAAATGGTATCATGGTTTACAGTACTTGTACAATCTTGCGTCAAGAAAATGACGATGTTGTAACAAATTTTTTGGAAGACCATCCAAATTTTGAATTAATTCCAACGGAAACAACGTATAAATTAAAATTAGATCATGGCGAAAAAGCCTTACATGTGTATCCCAATGATTACCATACAGATGGCTTTTTCGTTGCTACATTGAGGAAAAATGATTAATGGCAATTGCCTATCGTACGGATCCTGGATCCAAGCGCCACGACAATGAAGATTATGTAGGTTCTTTTATAAATAAAGTTGGACGGACAATGGTGATCGTTGCTGACGGCGTTACTTCGAATGAAGGCGGTGAGGTTGCCAGTGCAATGACTGTTGAGCACTTCGGACATGCTTGGGAAAGCAATGATTTGGAGACAATTGTTCCTACAATTGCGTGGTTAAAAAAACAAGCTAAAATTGAAAATGATGCTATTATAAAGGCCGGGCAACGCTTTCAAGAGCTGTCACAGATGGCAACGACCGTTGTTTTGGCTGTATTGTTTGACGAAAAAGTTGTGATTGCTAATTTAGGCGATTCCAAAGCCTTTTTGTTGCATAATAATCAATTAACCCAACTGTCAAATGACCATATTTTAAAAAATGAAATCATTCGTAGAGGGGCTATGGCCAGTGCAGATGCTAGTAACATGGTACACGCTAATAGTGTGACACGATTTTTAGGTGTTGATGAACACGCAGATATTGAAATTTCTCAACACGATTTTGTGGCAGATGATATTTTATTTCTAACATCTGACGGTATTACAAAAGTATTAGACTACAAGACAATTAAGCAAATAATGCGCTACGAAGAACCACTTGATATTAAAGTTTTTGATATGATTCAGCAAGCAAATGAAAAAGGCGCACCAGATAACGTGACGGCGGTACTCGTCACACATGAAAAGGATTAGAGATGTTACCAGATACACTAGTTGACAATCGATACCGTATTATAAAATCGCTTGGCGATGGCGGTATGGCCAATGTTTATTTGGCGCATGATGAATTTCTTAATCGTGATGTAACGTTTAAAATGATGCGTCTTGATATGAAAAATGATGTAGATTTGGCAAAACGCTTTCAACGTGAGGCCTTATCAGTAACAGAACTGATTAATGACAATATTGTCCAAGTATACGACGTTGGTGAGTACCAAGGTTCACAATATATTGTCATGGAATATGTTGATGGTACAAATCTTAAATCATATATTGGTGAACATTTTCCAATTGCATATCAACAAGTTGTTGATATTATGATGCAAATATTAAACGCAGTGCAGGCTGCACATAATGCAGGTATTATTCATCGTGATTTAAAGCCACAAAATATTTTAATTGACAGAAATGATCAAGTGAAGATTACCGATTTCGGTATTGCAATTGCTAAATCAGAGCAAGATTTGACGCAGACACATACCGTGATTGGTTCAGTTCATTATTTGTCACCAGAACAAACCCGTGGAGGCATGGCATCAGCAAAGTCTGATATCTATGCACTTGGTGTTATGCTATATGAAATGCTAACGAAGCAAGTGCCGTATGAAGGAGATACGCCGGTCGCAGTAGCACTAAAACATGCAACTGCTGATATGCCTTCAGTACGTGATTTTGATCCAAGAATTCCCCAAGCACTAGAAAATGTTATTTTAAAAGCCACAGCTAAGAACCCACAGGATCGTTATTTAGATGTCTCAGTTATGGCTGAAGATTTAAAAACAGTTCTATCGCCACGTCGTTCAAATGAACAACGATTTGCGCCAACTGCGGATATTGAAAACGAAACGCGCATTATTCCGATGGAACAAATTCAAGACCAGCTCAAGAATGGTGTTTCCTCTGTTAATGTTTTACCGGAGGAAGTTCCTGAGGAACCATCAGTAAAAGATCTGATCATTGAGTATGGTAAAAAAGGTTACGCTGTTAAAAGTATCGCAAAAATTGTTGACCGGACACCTAATTATGTTAGAAGTGTGCTTCGGGGCAATGGCATCAAGTATCGTGAAAATAAATTACCTAAAATTTTGGCTTTTGCAGTGCTTTTTATTGTTGCTATTATTGCTATTTTTGCGTTTATTCATATTCAGGCTAGTCAAATCACTGTGCCGAGCTTATCCAACTTAACAAGAGCCAAGGCTGAAAAGAAAATACAAGAAGCTGGATTGAATGTTGGTAGTGTGACTTCGACAACTTCGACAACCATCAAAAAGGGCAGTGTTGTGCGTTCAACGCCTAAAGAAGGAACTGACGTAAAAAAAGGGGACAGTATCAACTTGGTTATTTCCTCTGGTAAGGCAAAAGTGCGTTTTGGAGATTATGTTGGGTCGGATTATGATGTAACAGCAGCACAATTGCGCTCGCAAGGATACGAAATTCAAAAAGAACAACAAGCGTCAGATAGTGTAGCTGCAGGCATAATTATAGCTCAATCTATTAATGCCAATGGGAAGGTAGACCCTACAGCCACAAAGGTGACTTTCACTGTCTCAACAGGACCGGTTAAGATTACTGTCCCTGACTTCACTAAAAGTAGCACACAAAGCGATGTTCAAAATTGGGCATCACAAAATGATGTCACTGTTAATTTTAATACGACTTACTCCAATTCTGTTAAGAAGGACCATGTTATTAGTCAATCAATCCGTGGCGGATCAAAGATTACAAAAGATAACACCTTATTAATTACGATTTCACAGGGACCAGAACAATCGAGCTCAAGTAGTAGTAGTTCATCGTCTTCTAGTTCTAGCAGTAGTTCCTCAAGCAGTTCAACAAGTAGTGAGGATTCTAGTACTACATCATCGGACAGTTCCACATCTGAGAGCTCTTCGAGTCAATAACAACGTGTCTAAAAGTCGATATTATCGGCTTTTTTTGTTATGATTAATGGTATGAAAACAGGACGAATTATTAGATCGCTCAGCGGTTATTACGATATACAGTTACCCAGTGGTGACATTCAAAGAACGCGAGCTCGCGGTGAATTTCGGAAATCTAAGCAAAAACCGCTAGTTGGCGATTTTGTTGATTTTGAGAGTGAAAATGACGAGGGCTTTATTTGGGCAATCCATGAACGGGAGAACTTTTTAGTTCGCCCGCCAATAGCAAATATTGATATTGCCGTTATTGTGACAGCCGCCAAGGAACCTGATTTTGCACCAAATTTGTTAGATCGTCAGTTGGTGGCACTTGAAGCTGCAAACGTAAGACCGTTGATATATTTTTCTAAAATGGATTTGCTGGAAAAATCTGAACATGAGAAAATAAATCACGTCGCTAATTATTATCAAAGTATTGGTTATGATGTTATTTTTTCAGATTCAAAAAGCGCTTTTGAAGCGCTTAAAATGATGTTAAAAGACCATGTTTCAGTTTTTATGGGGCAAACAGGAGCTGGAAAATCAACATTACTGAATCATCTATCGCCACAACTCGGGCTTGAAACGGGTGAAGTTTCTAAAGCGTTGAGTCGAGGAAAACACACAACACGACAGGTAACGTTGATTGAGGTAGATGAGGCTTTGATTGCTGACACGCCAGGATTTTCTTCATATGAAGTGTTTGATTTTCCTGTTGAAGAATTAGATGATTATTTTCCAGAGTTTGTTGAAAAACGTCAAGATTGTCGTTTCCGTGGATGTTTACATCTGAATGAACCAGGATGTGCCATTAAAGAGGCTGTAGCGGTTGGCACAATCACACAGTCAAGGTATAATAGTTATAAGGCGTTTTATGAGTTGATTAAAGCGCAAAAACCAAAATATAAAACAGACAATTAAAAAGAGGTATATCATGTCAGGAATCATTGCACCATCAATTTTGAGCGCAGATTACACAAATTTGGAACGTGACGTCAAGCTTGTTGAAGCTGCTGGTGCAGAGTATTTGCACATCGATGTTATGGATGGTACTTTTGTGCCCGCTATATCTTATGGTCCAAATTGGGTCAAGCAATTGCGTCCGGAAACTGATTTAGTGTTAGACGTTCACTTAATGATTCAAAATCCAGAACGCTTTGTTGAAGAATTTGCGGATGCTGGTGCAGACATCATTGGTGTTCATGTTGAAGCAACACCACATATTCACCGTGCTTTACAAATGATTAAGAACAAAGGTGTCAAAGCAGAAGTTGTTATCAATCCAGGAACGCCAGTATCCGCAATTGAAGCAGTACTGGATATGGTTGATCAAGTACTAGTTATGACTGTAAACCCAGGATTTGGCGGACAAAAGTTCTTGCCATCAACGCTGCAAAAAATTGAACAACTACAAACATTCCGTGAGGAGCGTGGCTTTGACTTCGATATTGAAATTGATGGTGGCGTGAATAACGAGACGATTAAATCAGCATATGATGCTGGTGCAAACGTTTTTGTGGCTGGATCGTATGTGTACGATAAAGTAGATCCTGCTGCAAAAATCGGTATTTTGAAAGATTTGATTAAATAATGCAGATTAATATCTTAGCCGGTGGGCCAACGGAATTATGGCCCAAAAATTTATTTCAGGAACAAGGGATGTGGATTGGCGCTGATAGAGGTGCTTGGTATCTATACCAAAAAAATATACCAATGATCATGGCGGTTGGTGATTTTGATTCTCTAACAGATTTTGAATTAACCACAATTCAAAATCATTTAGCCGCGCAAAAAATTATTCATGTCAAGGCCGAAAAAGATGAAACGGACACAGAATTGGCCTTGATGTACGCTCAAGAAAAAGATCCCGATATTATTAAAGTATTTGGTGCTACTGGTGCACGAATTGATCACATGTTGAGTAATTTGTGGTTAATGGCTGATGAAAAGTTTGAAAGTATTGTTGAAAAAACGAATTTTATTGATAATGCAAACATCGTGAGCTATGTTACACCTGGCTTAAGTGAGATTGCAAAGTATCCTAACTCAAAGTATTTAGGATTTATGCCGCTCAATGATGTTGAGAACTTCAAAATAATAGATGCCAAGTACCCATTGACACTAACAAAAAATAAGTATAAAATGTGGTCATCGAATGAATTTATATCAAATTCAGTTCACGTGTCCTTTGATACAGGAATCATAATGATTACGCAGTCTGTAGATGGAGAAAAACAACATGGCAGTTAAAACAGTAGAAGATGCAACTTTTAATCAAGAAACAAACACGGGCGTTAGCATAACAGATTTTTGGGCAACTTGGTGTGGTCCATGTCGCATGCAATCACCTGTTCTGGATGTGCTATCTGATGAAGTCGGCGATGTGAAGTTTGTTAAAATGGATGTGGATGCTAACCCTGAAACTCCTGCTGCATTCGGTATTCGTGCTATTCCAACGCTTTTGATTAAAAAAGATGGAGAAGTTGTGGAACGCTTAACGGGATTCCATAATAAAGAACAATTAGCAAAGATTTTAGCTAAATATACAAATTAACTTGTCAAAGGGTTGAATTTCTGGTAAAATTTAATATTGTTGTAGAAAGAGCTTTTAAAAAATAAACAGCTCGAAGAAGGAGGGTTAAACATGGCAAAAGATGCTATTACTGGTGCGCGTACACGCTTTGGTAACCAACGTTCACACGCGTTGAACTCAAGTCGTCGTAGCTGGAAGCCAAACTTGCAAAAAGTTACGGTTAAAATTAATGGTGCTGCACCAAAGAAAGTTTACTTGACAGCACGTACTTTGAAGGCTGGATTGAAGAACGGTTCTATCGAACGCGTTTAAGCTAGTATTTCGTTAGCTTGCTGACGTCGTAAGACCACCATGGGGTGGTCTTTTTTATTAATAGATAGAACACCTCTCAATGCAACTTAATTTATGTATGGTAAAATATACTTAGTAAACTCTTTGTGAGGAGGAAATGCATTTATTGTTATACTTTAGGGTGTTGATAAAAGACATCTCAATATAACGATAAATGTTCTTAAATTTTATGGCAATTATAATTAAAACAAATAATGGCGATATTAGCCTTGAAAATGATGTTATTGCTACAATTGTTGGTGGATCTGCAATTGAAAATCCTGGTGTTGTTGGGATGGCATCTAAAGCAACTTTTCGCGATGGCGTTAATCAGATTCTGAATCGGGAAAACTATGCTAAAGGCGTTGTAGTTCATCAAAAAGATAGTGGTGTTGCAGTTGATGTCTACTTAGTTGCACAGTACGGTACTAAATTGTCCGAGATTTCAAAATCAGTTCAAGGTAAAGTAAAGTATAATCTTGACGCATTTTTGGGTATTCATGTTTCTGAGGTTAACGTGATTGTTCAGGGTGTTCGCGTCAGTGACTAGGAGAGATTATGTCAGTTAATTCACTAACAAAGATTACCAATGTTGAATTTGGTAAGATGATTAATGCTGCAGCGGCTGTACTTGCTGCTAATGCAGATAAAATTAATAAATTAAACGTATTTCCGGTTCCTGATGGCGATACAGGAACGAACATGAGCCTTTCAATGGCGAGTGGTGCGCAGTATGAGCGTGACTCACTAGAAACAGAAATTGGTGCCTTGGCCAAAGCTACTTCCAAGGGTTTACTGATGGGAGCACGTGGTAACTCAGGCGTGATATTATCACAAATTTTTCGTGGCTTTTCCAATAGTATGGCTGGAAAAGAAACACTATCGGCACGTGATCTAGCTGATGCATTAATGAGTGGTGCACAAGTGGCATATAAGTCAGTGATGAAACCTACTGAAGGAACAATCTTGACGGTTATTCGTGAGGCGGCAGCTAAAGCAAACAAGGTGGCTGAACAAACAGACGACATTGTTGAACTGATGGCTGCTGTTCAGGAAGCAGCACAAGTAGCTCTGGATTCAACGCCTGAATTGTTACCAGTCTTAAAAGAAGTGGGTGTTGTTGATTCTGGCGGACAAGGACTTGTTTTCGTATTGCAAGCTTTCTATCAAGTGATCAGTGGTGATTTTAATGAAGAAGATATTAAAGCACCTGATAATGCTGAGCTTGATCAAATGGTCAAGGAACTTCATGCGGGAGCGCAAGCTAGTAGCAGTTTAGATCCAGCAGATATTAAATATGGTTACTGTACTGAAATTATGGTTCAGATTGGTAAAGGCACAACATATGATCATGATTTTGATTACCAAAAGTTTTACGATTATTTAGCAGAATTAGGTGACTCTTTATTAGTTATCAACGATGATGAAATTGTTAAAGTACACGTGCATACTGAGAATCCTGGTAAGGTAATCAGTTGGGGAACACATTTTGGTTCACTAGTTAAAGTTAAAGTCGACAATATGCGCGATCAACAGCAAACAGTTATTGATGCACAACGTGCAGAAGAAGCACGTGTTGAAAAAATAGCTGCAATGCAGGTCCCAGTATCTGACACAGCAGTAATTGCCATTGCTGCTGGGGATGGTATTGCTGAACTTTTCAAAAGTTTAGGCGTTCATACTGTGATTTCTGGTGGACAGACAATGAATCCATCAACTGCTGATATTGTTAAGGTTATTGAAGATAGTGGCGCAAAAAGGGCTATTATTTTACCGAACAACAGTAATATTTTCATGGCAGCAGAACAGGCAGTTACATTAGCGGAAATTCCAGTAGAAGTTGTTAAAACACGTACAATTCAACAAGGGTTAACAGCGATGATGGGCTATAACCCTGATGCTGATTTGGAACAAAATGCTGCAGAAATGTCAGAAATGATGGCTGATGTAAAGTCGGCGCAAGTCACACAGGCAGTTCGCGAAACTAAATTTAATGGCCATGAAATTCATCATGGTGATTGGATGGGGATTATCGATGGTGACATTGAAGTCGTAGCTCACAATGTTGAATCAGCTGCGCAAGAAGCTATTCAAAAAATGATTGATGATGATTCTGAAATTGTGACAATTATTTTTGGTGAGGGAACAAAAGCTAAAGTTGCACAAAAGTTAAAAGCATTTGTGGAAGAATTAGATGACGGTCTAGAAGTCGAAGTTCACGATGGTGGACAACCATTGTATCCATTCTTCATATCAGTTGAATAATAAAAAAGACGTAAATTCAGTACTACACTGAATTTACGTCTTTTTTATTATAGCCAGCCTAATGCGCTAATAGCTGCGTATATTACTGATCCAGCCATTAAGATAACCATAAACCATGACATAATTAACGTCATTTTTTCGAGACGTGTCCGTGGTTTTTTATCAATTTTTGGCACCTTGTGCTGGTTTAACTTTGATTCTATTTCGGCTTGTAATTTTGTGTTAACCGGTCGATGGTTTTGTTCGTCAGTCATTGATATCACCTCTAATATATTACTTTCTAGTCTAACATATCTTCTAAAATAATTGAAATTTCTACGCGAATTCGTTAAAGTTAGATACGAGGTAATTAACATGCAATGGTGGATTTGGCCACTCGGTGGTTTTATTTTTTGGACAGTTGTCATTATATTTAAGAAATGGACAGCTTTAAAACAAGCATCTATTAAAACATTAGACATTATTACGATTCCTAACTGGATTGTATTGCACCAAACAATGGGTTATCTATTTGGTATTAGCTTTGTTCCTTGGTTTTTACTTGTATGGTTGGTCGTTGGGATCTTTTTAGCTTGGTTTTTATTGCAAAATAACTGGCGATGGCAAACATTTTGGCGAAGGTACTGGCAATGGAGTGGTTTATTGGCCGCAATAATTGTCATTTTGATAACAATTATTGGGTTATTCCTCCACTAAACCCCACATTTTTGAAGCGCAGTTATCCTTGATAACTGCGCTTTTTGTGTGCTGAAAATTTACTAGTTTGTGACAAAACAATAATTTGGGTGGAGTGAAGTGGGGAAATGTGGTAAATTAATAGTATAGAAATTTTAATGGAGGTGGCTCTATGTTCATGGGTGAATATTCACATACGCTTGATACAAAGAGTCGCTTAATTATTCCGGCAAAATTTCGTAATCAACTCGGTGATCAATTCATTATTACAAAATGGATGGAGAAATCACTTCGCGCTATGCCGATGGCAGTTTGGGAAAAATTGCAAGAGCAGTTAAATCAATTACCATTAGGCAAGAAAGATGCACGTGCTTTTAGACGTTTTGTTATGGCTGGTGCATTAGAAGCCGAGTTTGATAAGCAGGGACGAATTGTTGTTCCTAATAATTTAAGAGAATACGCGTCACTAGAAAAAAGTGTTGTAGTTACCGGTGTTGGTGATTCATTTGAAATATGGAGTGCAGAGAATTGGTCAGCATATACGACTGAAACTGCGGATGATTTTGATAACATTGCTGAAGGTTTGGTAGACTTCGACCTTTAAACGAATTAATAATACAAGTTTTAAGAAAGAGGGCTGCTATGCCATTTGAACATGTAACAGTACTCTTACATGAGGCTATTGCTCTATTAGATATTAAACCAGAAGGAACTTATGTCGATGCTACATTAGGTGGCGGTGGACACACTGGAGAAATTTTAAAGCAACTCACAACCGGTACACTTTATAGTTTTGACCAAGATGATACAGCTATCCAATATAACGCTGAACAATACGCAGATGAAATCGCTGCTGGTAAATTAGTTATAATTCATAAAAATTTTCGGACATTAACCTCCGCATTAGCGGATTATGGTGTGACAGCAGTTGATGGTATTGTTTACGATTTGGGTGTTAGTTCTGTGCAATTTGATGATGGTCAGCGAGGGTTCAGTTATAAATATGATGCTGAACTTGATATGCGCATGGATCAACGCCAAGCATTAACAGCTAAAACAATTGTTAATGAGTGGCCGTTTAATGAATTGATGCGTGTTTTGAGCCGTTATGGAGAAGATCGCTTCCCTAAGCAAATTGCTCGAAAGATTGAGCAGCACCGTGAAAACGCACCAATTAATACGACTTTTGAATTGGTAGACATCATTAAAGAAGCAATTCCAGCACCCGCCCGTCGAAAGGGTGGACATCCTGCAAAACGCTCATTTCAAGCATTTCGTATTGCTGTCAATGACGAATTAGGTGCCTTAGAAGATTCATTAACTCAAGCACTTGAGTTATTAGCAACTGACGGCAAAATTAGTGTGATTACTTTTCAGTCATTAGAAGATCGCTTAGTAAAACAAATGTTTCGTGAAAAATCTTCGGCACCAGAATTACCTGCTGGTTTGCCAGTGCTACCGGGGCAATTTGAAGCTGATTATGAGCTATTAACGCGCAAACCAATTTCACCAAGCACAGAAGAGATGGCTATCAATCACCGTGCAGAGTCGGCGAAACTACGTGGCATAAGAAGAAAATAGACTAGATGCTGTGGTCTTACATAAGATCAGCAATGATAAATAAATTGGAGAATATTACATGGCACAAAATGCATATCAATATACACCTTTAGCACAGCAAGCACCTTTAACAGCATCTCAGCCGCGTACTCATAGTCGTACTAAATATAAAGCAGCCGCTTGGACAAAAAAAGAGCGAATAATGGTAGCTATTGTTGCCACTGTTGTTTTGGCATTGATGGTTGGCGTTGTTTATACAAGCATGCAAACGACCAAAACAACAGCCAGTGTAAACGCAGTTCAAACCAAAATTGATGAAACTAAGCAAAATAATGACGATTTACGTACACAGGTGCAAACAGCCATGAGTAAAAAAAATCTAGATAAGGTTGCAAAAAAATATGGCATGACACTGTCTGACAACAGTGTGCGCAATATTAATCAATAATTATGAAAAACAAAGTGAGACGGATACCACACAAAAAAATCACGAAAAACGCCAAGACCTTTGGCGTTCTGCTGCTTATCGCAACGACCATCGTGATTTTAGGACTTGGTGTGCGTCTTTTTATTATCGCGGGTAATAAATCGGTAGATGGTCATAATCTTACAAAAGCCACACGTGAGGCCTTTATGGGAAAACAAAATATTATTGCCTCTCGTGGCAAAATATTTGATTCGGACGGGCAGGTGTTGGCAGAAAATACCACAGTCTATAATATGTACGCAATATTGAATAAAAATCAGAAAGATACTGATGGTAAGCCATTGTACGTAACGGACAAAGCTAAAGTCGCTCGTGAGTTAAGCAAGGTAATCAATCTAAAAGAAAAAGAAATCTATAAACGCTTGTCCAGTAAACAATTTCAAATTGAGTTTGGTACCGCGGGTAAAAACTTGACGATTTCGCAACATAATAAAATTGAGAAAATGAAGCTTTCAGGTATCTCATTTACCTCACATCAGGCTCGAACATATCCTAATGATCAGATGGCTTCGCATCTGATTGGAAATGTGAACATGGTTGAAGGTAGTAGTGGTCAGTCAACTATATCTGGCATAATGGGTATTGAAGCATCAGAAAACAAATTGCTATCAGGTAAAAACGGTATCAAGAGTTATCAGGGGCAAAAAACTGATAGCAGTAAAAGTGTTAAAAATGGAGATGACGTTTATCTCACGTTAGATTCTTCGCTACAGACAACGTTGGAAACACGAATGGATACATTTGTGAAAGCCACTAAACCAACAGCAGCAGTTGCTGTGTTAATGGAAGCTAAAACAGGTCGTATTGTCGCAGCAACGCAACGACCTAATTTTAATCCTAATGATAAATCAGATACTCCAACAGTTTGGTCCAATTTGTTAGATCAAGGAGCCTTTGAGCCAGGATCTACCATGAAAGGCATAACATTAGCTGCAGCTATTGATACTGGTAAGTGGCAGCCTAACGCAACCTTCCAGTCAGGAACTTATCTGATTGACGGAAAGGAAGTGACAGATTCTTTTGGTGATGATCAAGGACAAATGACATATCGAGAGGGCTTCTGGCGTTCATCGAACGTCGCATTTGCAAAAACAGAGCAAAAAATTGGTGCACAGACGTGGAAAAATTATTTAGAAAAATTCAAGTTTTTGCAGTCAACCCAGTCAGGGCTAAATGGCGAAGAAGCAGGGTCAATCTCGTTTTCATATGCGATTGATCAAGCAAACACAGCGTTTGGTCAAGCAATCCGTGTTACACCCTTGCAAATGATACAAGCTTATTCAGCAATTGCCAATAATGGTAAAGAAATTAGACCGTACTTTATTGATAAAATTGTCAATTCGTCTACTGGAGAAATAGTTAAACAAGGCAAAACAACGACAGTTGGACATCCCATCAAAGCTAGTACGGCAAAGCAAGTCAGAAAATATATGATAGATGTTGTTAATAAGTCGGATGGAACTGCTAAGGAATTTGATCTTAGTGATTACGGTTATCAGATTGCTGCTAAAACAGGTACAGCTCAAATCAGTGAGAATGGTCAATATTCACAGACTTATAAAGATGCTATCCATTCGGTGATGGTTCTAGCGCCGGAAAAAAATCCAAAATATATATTCTACATGGCTGTCAAGCAACCCTCAAAATTGCCTGACGGTGATATTCAACCAACAATGAGTAAACTATTTAAGCCTTTAATGCTCCAGGCTTTAAATGATAGTGATAGTGCGGTAAAATCAAAGACAACTAAACAAACAGTACCTAATGTAGTTGGGCAATCTATTTCAAGTGCAAAATCTACAATGACAAAGGCTGGATTTAGAGTTGCAGTTGTGGGATCAAAAGGTAAAATTACTAGTCAGTCATTGTTAGCTAATCAAAAGTCATTGACAAACCAATTAGTAATTTTGACTGCAAAAGGAAACACATATATGCCAAATATGATTGGTTGGAGTTTAGTTGATGCGCAAACATTTGCTAATAAAATAGGCTTCAAACTAACGTGGAAAGGTTCTGGATTTATTTCGGGCCAAAGTATAGCTGAAAACCAACTTATTGTAAAAAGTAGTGTTGTGTCAATTGCTTTAAAAGAGAAGGAGTAATGGGAGAAAATGACAGAGTATTTTTGGGCATTCACCCGTGCGTTTATTGTTACTGTAATATTCATGCCTACGGTGATCAAATTTTTAAAACAATCTAAAGAACAGGCCGTAATTCGGAAACTTGGGCCTGACCATCAATCTAAAGCAGGTACACCAAGTATGGGTGGGGCATTGTTTATCGCAGCTGCATCGCTGAGTGCACTGATTGGTAGTGTCGCTTATTCGGGTAAAATTGGATTTGTAATGGTACTTATACCCATCTTGGCAGTTGTTGCTTACGCAATTATTGGTGGCATTGATGATGCGTTGAAAATGATTCATCATGCGGATGATGGTTTCCGCTTCATACCAAAACTTTTGGCGCAAACATTATGTGCGGTTGTCATCATGATTATTATGTGGATTATGCAAATACCACTCATATTAAATATACCGTTTATTGGTGTTTTTAATTTAGGAATCTTTTACTTCATTTTCCTGTGGTTTTGGCTTGTGGGTTGGTCAAATGCGACTAACTTAACAGATGGCTTAGATGGTCTACTAACGGGGACAAGTCTTATTGTCTATCTCGTATATACGTGGATTGCTTTAGGAGTTCATAACCATATAATTGTGATTTTTAACGCCTCAATTATCGGTGCGTTGGTTGGCTTTTTGTTATTTAACAAACCAAAAGCAAAAATTTTTATGGGCGATACCGGATCTTTAGCTTTGGGTGCTGGGCTGGCAATCGAATCAATTGTACTTGGCATTCCTTTTTCACTTTTATGGTTTGGGTTGATTTTTGTTATCGAGACCCTATCAGTAGTTATTCAAACAATTGGCTATCATTTCTGGAAAAAGCGAATTTTTCCCATGGCGCCAATACATCACTCATTTGAAAAGTTTGGCTGGAATGAATGGCAAATTGATGCCTTGTTCTGGATTGTAACTGCAATCATAGGAGTTATTGGTATTTTGTATATGAGTTAAAGCGGACATTAGCCGCGTACATATAATAGAAATCAGGTTAGTTATGCGAGCAACAGATTTTAAAAACAAAAAAGTAATGGTATTTGGTTGGGCGCGCTCAGGAAAAGCAGCAGCACAACTATTAACAAAATTAGGTAGCAAAGTTACAGTGGTCAATGGCGGCGAATTTGATGCGCAAGATGCTACTTATCGATCGTTATTGGCTGCTGATGTAACATTGATTGGCATGGACAATGCCGAAACGCTTGATAGCACATATGATTACCTGATTAAAAATCCTGGTATTAATTATGACCATCCTTTAGTGCAAAAAGCTGAAAAACTTAATATTCCTATATTGACAGAAGTTGAGATTGCCTTGAGCACTTTCAATGGTCGCTTGATAGCAGTAACTGGCTCGAACGGAAAAACAACAACTACATCATTAATTCGTGATATGTTGAAGGCTGACGGCCAAAATGTAATAACTGCGGGAAATATCGGTGTTCCAGTTAGTGAAGTGGTTTTTGATTTAACTCGAGAAGATACTTTATTATTGGAGTTATCTAGCTTCCAATTATTAGGACTACCTGATATCCAACCAGACATCGCGTTGGTTACTAATATTTTTTCAAATCATTTAGATTACCATAAAACGCGCGCCAACTATGTTGCTGCTAAATTCCGTATTACGCGTCATCAAAATGCTAATCAATACTTGGTTTTAAATGCTGATGGGCAAGATACAGAAAAGTTTAAAAATGAAACTGAGGCTCAAGTTTTAGAATTTTCTAGAACAAACCAGCATTTTCCAGTTGCATTTTCGAATGGTAATTTGACATTAACAGATGAAATTGTGATGCCTACTAAGGATATTAAGTTAGTAGGACCACATAATCAGGAAAATATTTTAGCTGCTGTAACAGTAGCTAATTTAGCCGGTGTGTCTAAACCAGCTATTCGAGAAGTTTTAAAAACGTTTAGTGGTGTAGCACATCGACTGCAATATCTGTTCACAGCCGGTGATGTTAAATACTATAACGATTCTAAAGCAACAGATATTGAAGCCACTCAAACCGCTTTGGATAGTTTTGATTGTCCAACGATATGGATTGGAGGCGGTTTAGAGCGTGGCGATGATTTGAAACGTTTGCTACCAAATCTAAAAAATGTGAAGGCAGTTATTGCTGTTGGAGAAACGCAACAAAAAATTGTAACACTTGCACGTGAGGCTGGAAAACCAGTGATTGCTGTGACTGATGTCGAACATGCTGCGCCAGTAGCTGTTCAATTAGCTTCACCAGGAGATGTAGTGTTGCTTTCTCCGGCACAGGCAAGTTGGGATCAATATAGTAGCTTTGAAGAGCGCGGTGATAATTTTGTTGCATCACTGAAAGAAACATTGAATTCATGAGAGGACTAAAATGAAAATAATTCTATCGGGTGGTGGTACTGGTGGTCACATTTACCCAGCATTGGCACTAGCTGAAGTCATTCGTAAACATGAGCCGGATACGGAATTTTTGTATGTTGGTTCAGAACGTGGTGTGGAATCAAACATTGTGCCGGCCACAGGCATGTCTTTTGAAAAATTAACTGTTCAAGGCTTTAAAAGATCTTTTTCATTAGAAAATATCAAGACAGTATCATTATTCTTAAAAGCGGTTAAAGAGGCTAAAAAGATTATTAAGGATTTTGATCCTGATGTTGTAGTTGGAACAGGGGGATATGTCAGTGGCGCTGTTGTCTATGCTGCCCAAAGGCTGCACATCCCAACTGTTATACATGAGCAAAATTCAGTGGCAGGCGTTACAAATAAGTTTTTGTCACGTGGTGCAACTAAGATAGGTGTCGCTTTTGATGCTGCGCTGTCACAATTTCCTAAAGACAAAGTATTTGTTGTAGGAAACCCGCGGGCCCAACAGGTGGCATCTATTAAGTCTAATTTTTCATGGCAACAAATTGGATTGAGCGATGAAAAGCCATCATTATTGATATTTGGAGGCTCTCAAGGGGCACCGCCAATCAATTTAGCTGTCATTGATGCTATGCAAGAGTTTAATAAAAGAAATTATCAAGTCGTTATTGTGACTGGTCCAAAGCGATATGAAAATGTTTTAGATCGGCTGACTACACAGCCAGCAGATAATGTTCGAATTTTACCGTACATTGAAAACATGCCAGAGGTATTGGCAAAAACGTCGGCTATTGTATCTCGAGCTGGTGCAACGTCTATTGCTGAAATCACGGCACTGGGCATTCCATCAATTCTAGTGCCAAGCCCCTATG